>Ga0210057_1000287_pt1 | contig 86246 bp, 70 predicted proteins | sample CryGeyCG2114_010_2_FD_183968 | JGI IMG/M metagenome (GOLD analysis project Ga0210057, IMG submission 183968) | Groundwater microbial communities from aquifer - Crystal Geyser CG10_big_fil_rev_8/21/14_0.10 (SPAdes) (version 2) | ecosystem: Environmental > Aquatic > Deep subsurface > Groundwater ... | reverse complement strand
TGGGAGAAGAGGGTCCCAACCAACTCCCTTCTCGAGCGGCTCGTCTTCGAGCTTAAGTACTTCTCGGAGACGAACGCGCACCTCGACCGCAAGAACATCACCCTCTGCCCCGCCTCGCGGTGCTCGGACGGCGACGTGGTGGGGGTGGACTGGTTCGACGGCAGGCTGTACGTCTACTGGTGCGGCCCGCGGCGCGCCTACCCGTTTCTCCGTGCTCGCGAGGTGGCGGTTTCGTAGGCCTTGAGCCTCTGGCCTCCTAACCTTGGGCTCGCATTTCCTCCTCTTGACCCCCAGCCGCTTGCGGCCGGGGGTCATTTTCATGTGAACTCGAGCTTCGACATAAAGCTTTTAGTTTAAAGTGAAACTTGGACAATCAGGCCCTGTTCTGCTACAGTGTCTGCACTATGCTAACCTTAAACGCGGAGATACGCACAGAAAAAGCGAAACAGCTTGAGGCCGTACGTAAGCAAGGAAAACTGCCGGCTGTTTCTTATGGTCCAAAAGAGGAAAATACAAACCTCCTTGTAGACGGTCTCGCTTTTAAAAAAGTATGGGAGAAGGCGGGCGAGTCGTCGGTCATCTCTCTTAAAACCCCGGCAGGGGAGAAGGATGTGCTTATCCACGACGTGCATGTCCATCCCGTCTCGGGCGTGCCCCTGCATGTTGATTTTTACGCTATTGAAGCAGGTAAGCTCCTCCAGGTAGAAGTGCCACTGGAGTTTATCGGTATTGCGCCCGCTGTTAAGCTACTGGGTGGAGTTCTTGTGAAGGTGGTCCACGAGCTTGAAGTGGAGGCCATGCCTCGCGCCCTCCCTCACGAGATTGAAGTGGACGTTAGTGCTCTTGTCACATTTGACGACCAGATTACCATTGCTGACATTAAACTGCCGACCGGAGTAAGGGCCATGGGAGACCCCGAAGAAGTGGTGGCTCTAGTATCAGCGCCAAAGGAGGAAGAGGAAATCCCTGCGACCACAATCGCTGATATTGAAGTTGTGGACAAGAAGGGCAAGAAGGAAGAGGAGGGCGCCCCCGCCGAGGGCGAAGATAAACAGAAAGAGTAGTTTAGAGCTCTTCGATATCCGCCTGATAAACGGCTCAACGGTATTTGCTGTTGGGCCGTTTGATATTATTCTGGGCTCACCCACTCGTTATTTCTTTTGTTCAGCTTGCTCATGCTTTAGTGAGCAGGGTATAATGAAAGCACCCTATGCAGCCCTTAAAACTTTTTGCCACTTTTTTATTTTTCCTCCTCCTCGCCCTCACAGGCCGGCCGGAGGCGCTTTTGGCCTCCGCTTGTGATGTGGGTGGGGAAAATGAAACTCAAGACCAGCTTGAAGCACGGCTCAAGATATGCGAGGCCGAGATCGCCGAGCAAAGTGTCCTGGTAAACAATAAAGCCCGCGAGGCCACCACCATCGAGCGCGATATTGCCATTCTGAAGGCAAAGATAGACAAGGCGCGACTTGAAATCAACAAGCGGAATGTAAACATTAAACAACTCGATGGAGGCATCGAGGTGCACAAGCGCGAGATCGGCACCCTTGAGCAGAAGGTGGGCCGCATGCAGGAGTCGCTCGCCAAACTTATGCGCGAGACTCGCGCCACGCGCGACGTGCCCGCCTACCACTTTCTTCTTTCAGACCAGACGCTTTCGAGTTTTTTTCTTGATTTTGACCAGTTCGTGGCCCTCGAGGGTTCTCTCCGTGACTTGTTCGGCAGTATAAAGGTGGCCAAGGCGCAAACCGAGGGGGAAAAGAGCGCGCTTGAGGTGAAAAAACGCAAGGAGGCCGAACTGAAGGCCGTCCAAGAAATTGAGCGTCAAAAAACGCAATCTCTTCAAAACGAGCGCGACCGCATTCTCAAGCTTACGAAAGGGGAGGAGGCGAAGTATAAAGAGGTCCTCGCTGAAAAACAGCGTATCGCCGCTCAGATTAAAAATCGCATTATCACCCTCACCGGCGGGGGCGAGCTTAAGTTTGGAGACGCGCTTCAGCTTGCTCGTATTCCCGAGGCACAGACCGGTGTGCGGGCCGCTTTTCTTCTCGCCATTCTTACTCAAGAGTCCGGGCTCGATGGGGTCATCGGCCGCAACTTGGGGCGTTGTTTTTATAACACTCCCTGGTCCACACCGACCGGGACGGTCATGTCTAGCCGCCAGAAGCCCTCTTTCCTGGCTCTCATGAAGGAGCTCGGTCTTAACCCCGACACCACTCCGGTCTCTTGTCCTATCTCGCGTGACGGTACTTATGGAGGCGCGATGGGGCCTTCGCAGTTTATGCCGACCACTTGGTGGGACATTGAGTCTGAAACGGGTTACAAGAGACGCGTTCAAAATATTACCGGTCGCCCACCCTCTCCCTTTGATAACCTTTCGGCCTTCACCGGCACCTCCCTCTATCTTTCCGACGGCCTTGTCGGATGTCGAAAAACCTACCAAACGCAGTATAGCCAAGAGGCGTGCGCGGCCGCCAAGTACTACGCTGGTGGCAACTGGAGTCGCTATTTGACGCGCTATGGCAACCCCGTGGTCGACCGAGCCATCGACTTCCAAGAAGATATAGACTTCCTCGACAGCCAAACTTAAGACGACTGCTTAGTTTTTAGTAAGAGATAAGGACGAGCTGTGAATCTAAAAACTAGCAACTACAAACTAAAAACTCAAACCAACTTTATCCACTACTCTTATTGTGCCACATCTTTTATACTAACCACATGAATCATCGTATCCGAGACGGCTTGCTTGTTGCTCTGGGAGCGCTTGTAGCTATTCCTGCCTTGGTGGCCGCGGCACCGTGGGCGGGGCCGACAGCTCAACCTCCCGGTTTAAACAAGGAGGCCCCGGTTCACGTGGGCGGTGATAGACAATCCAAGATCGGACGTTTGGACTTGGGCACAGCGCTACCTACCGCAACAAGAGGAGAGGAATCATCAAATAAGCACTATGGGCTAATTACTCCAAGTCGAGTTGGTGCGGCTGGCCTTTGTTTGGGGTCTGGAACAAATAGTAGCTGTATATACAGCTGGTCCGAAGTCGGAGGTGGCAGCGGCAACTGTATTATCAATAATTCTACTAACACAATTGTTTGTACTGACGCGAACGGTATTGAGACAACTGCCAGCTTGGGTTTGTGGCAAGCGCACCCCGGTCTTTCGCGATGGGTCCAGCCAAAGGCAGATAAGGGCGTGCACGCGACAAGCGGATTTGTACTTGAATCACGGAGTAGTAACCCTAGCGGTGCGACCGAACTGATTGCTGGCCGTATGTGGTACTGCACCGGCAACCACGTCAGCAACTGCCCGACCAACTAGCCGGCTTGCTAGCTACTGGAAACTGGAGACCAGAAACTGGAAACAATCTGCGGGCCTTGATGGTCTTTTTTGTTTGTGCTACTATATCATTCTCGCTAGTCTTACCATAGTGCCAAAGCGGTCAATCCGCCTAAATCTGCGCTTATGAAAAAAAGTATTCATCCTAATTACTATCCAGAAGCCAAGGTAACCTGCGTGTGTGGGGCCTCTTTTGCTGTTGGGTCCACAAAAGAGGTTATCGAGATTGAAATCTGTAGCCAGTGCCACCCTTTCTATACCGGAAACGAGAAGATTGTAGACACCGCCGGCCGCGTGGAGAAGTTCAATCGCAAGCGGGCCGCCGCTACTCCTGGTAAGGCCAAGGTCGCGAAGACCAAAGCTCGCAAGGAGCCTCAAACACTCGACACCGTCACCGCTTAGCGGGCCGAAAAAAGTCCTCGATTGTGCGAGGGCTTTTTCTGTGCCAAGATTGTTTTAATTATGTTGCTCAACTTCGACGAACTCCGCAAGAATCCCAAGACCACGTACCTAATGCAAGAGTACGATCGTTTGGCGCGCCTAGCCACGGAAGCCGAAGAGACGGCTCGTGCCGATGCTAGTTTGCAAGAGTTGGCGCGCGAGGAGGTGGTCGCGCTCGAAGCGCAAAAACAGGAACTAGTAGCGCGTCTCAAGGAGATTACTGCCGAAGACGCAGAAGACAAGGAAGACCCAAGACGGCTTGTTATTGAAATACGCGCCGGGGCGGGTGGCGACGAGGCGTCCCTTTTCGCCTGTGCCCTTGCCGAAATGTACGAGCGCTACTCCGCATCAAAGGGCTGGCAATTCAAAAGACTGGATGCCTCGTTAAATCAGATAGGGGGTTACAAAGAGGCCTCTTTTGAAATCGAGGGCGCGGGTGCCTATCAGGCTCTCAAGTACGAGATGGGAGTGCATCGCATTCAGCGGGTACCGGCCACCGAGAAGTCTGGACGAGTGCACACATCCACCGCCTCGGTGGCGGTGCTCCCTGTCTTTGCTCATGCGGAGGTGGTGGTGCAGGAGGCCGACCTGGAGGTGGACTTCTCACGCTCCGGCGGGGCAGGCGGACAGAATGTAAATAAGGTGGAGACAGCTGTGCGCATTTTTCACAAACCAAGTGGCATTATGGTGCGCTGTACCTCGGAGCGCAGTCAGCTCAAAAATCGTGAGAAAGGCATGCAGATTTTGCGGGCCAAATTGGCCGAGCGCCAGCGGGAGGCGGAGTCGGCCGAATACGCTGCCGACCGCAAGGCCCAGATTGGCACCGGCGACCGCTCGGAAAAGATTCGTACCTACAATGTCCTTCAAGACCGCATCACCGACCATCGCATCAAACAGTCTTGGCACAATATTGAACGCATTATGGCGGGGGAGTTGGACCCCATTGTGAAAGCCCTCACAAAGACAGAGAGTTAGGAGATATGAGTCATGAGTCATGAGGTATGAGGCATGATTTTTAAATCTTGACTCGTGACCCATGACTCGTAGCTCTTGATTTTCGCTTCTTCCTTATTATTTCTTCCTTCTTGCTTCCTGCCTCCTGTCTCTTATCCACAACTCTTTTCTCTGGCCTGCGATATACTTAGAGCAATGAAAAAGCACTGTCGACCATCTTACCGTGGTCCATTTTCTTTGCTTGCTGTCTTGCTCCTGCTTCTGGCTGGCGCGTACTCGGCTTTCACCTTGCGTGAGGCGGAAAGCCAGACGCTCGTCTTCGGCAACATCTCCGGGTTCGCCTGGTCAGACACCATCGGCTGGATAAGTTTTAACTGTCTTAACCCAGGGAACGTAAACTCTTGCAATGAGGCATCGTGGGGAGTGGCGGCCACGGGCGAGAATGCGCCCGAAAATGTGAATGGGCTCCAGTCGGCCAAACTAAATGCAGACGGTACCGCCCCCCCCGGCCTCCTCACCGGCTATGCCTGGTCTGACAACATCGGCTGGATTAGCTTTGGTTGCGGGCAGGCGGAAGGTTCCACTGGGCGCAAGCAGTGTAGTCTCAATAGTTCTTCCCCGAGTTATCCGACCGTCCCCGGAGGTAGTGGTGCCCACGGCGCAAAATTAGTTAGCGGAGCTCTCGCTGGCTGGGCTCGGGCTTGCTCTGTGTTTCAGTCTGGCTGTTCCGGCACTCTTAAAACGAGCGATAAGACTGGCAACTGGGACGGCTGGATTAGCTTGTCTGGAAGTGTCGTTTCTCCGGTGAGTGGCGCTTACGGCGTGCAGTTGAGTGGCACCCAGTTTTCCAGCTACGCTTGGGGCAATCAGGTGGTTGGATGGGTAGACTTTCATCCGAAATGCGTTGGCACTACTACTTTTTGCGGACCCGGTGTATATGTCGGCTATCCTGAAGTGAGCGTGAGCTGTACTGTGGAGCCGGGTGGCACAATGGGGGCCATTTGGAGGGCCACCACCGGCGGAGGTGCGGGCAACTTTACATACAGATGGTTTGAAGCATTCGAGATCTCTACTTCCGAAGCGGACGACACCAACAACGGGGCCTATGAGGAGGTGTCTAGCGATACAAGTAGTACGATTACTACGGGCGCGCTCGCCCCGGGCTACTATAGTCGTTATGTGCTAGCCACTGAAACAGCAACGGGATTAGAGTATCGTTCGCCGGCATGTGTGGGGCCAAACGGTACCGGCATCACAATCCGCGAGACAGGTCCTAATTTCATCCTTAGTAGTGAGGAACAAATGGAGGTGGACTTTATCGCCGGCGATGGCAGTGCGGAGGCCTCTACTACCGTGGCCCATGTGATTGTGGAGTCCGATTTGAGTAATCGAGACCTCGCTGACACAAGTGTAATATTTAGTGCCGATGTTGACTCCGCGGTGACATCTGTTGGCAGCAGTGGCGCGAGCGCGTCTGTCTGGCGGGGGCTTTCACAGTTGTCGCAGGTGTTGCGCGCGCTAGAGCGCCTAGCTACGGTAGGCAATAATAACGTATCAGGCGCAAAAGCCAGGGTGCCTGTTTCAAATTCCGGAGGCGATGCCGCCGTCTGCTTTAAGTTGCGAGATGACTCTTCAGACAAGTCGTGCAGTCCGAGGACGCGAGTAAAAAGTAAAACCCTTACTCAAAATGAAATCGATAGTGGAGGGGAGGAGACCCGTCATTGTCGGGCCAATATTCCTTGCTACCCCAAAATCCCTCTCACCATGTCCGTGAAAGACAACGTGCGGAGTGGAACATATCCTGTGACGGTGACAGTGTCCGGAGGTGGCCTCACTAAAACAACGCAGGTTATGCTCGTGGTCAACTCCCTCGGTTCCTCGGTGGAAGAGTTCTAGTACCCCCACACTCTATTCTTTGATATCATATTTTGGGCACAAAGACATAGCTAGCGTGTCAGAGCGATTACGCGGGCTATGTCTTACCCCGCTTTAGTAATTGCCCACGCCTCTCGCCTCTCTCGAGTGTCATCCCGTTGCACAACGGGATCCAGGTTCAATCCTGGCCTTTCCCCATACGAGGGATCCCCCGTATGGGGAAATCCGCCCTCCACAGGAATGACACACAAGAGAGAGTGAGTAGTTACTTTTTTGAGTTTGCCAACTCTCTCGTTTCTTGCTACCATATTAATTCAACACATGGACGCTACTACCCTAGAAAAAGATAATAAAATTATAGTTCAAGAGCTCTCAGAGACTGGAGCTCAGTACGGTTTTTCTCGTTCCCGTCGACACCCGACCACCGGCCCCTTTATCTACGCGGTCAAGAATCGCGTCGAGATTATAGACCTTGAAAAGTCCGCTGACCTTCTCATAAAGGCGTGCGCCTTTGTGCGTTCGGTGGCCGAAAAACGCGAACAGATACTTTTTTCCGGCAACAAGCTCGAGGCGCGTGATGCAGTCTATTCTGTGGCCGAACGTCTCGAGCAACCACATGCCAAAGAGCGTTGGCTTGGGGGGACGATCACCAACTGGTCAGAGCTCAAAAAACGCGTAGGCCGTCTTGTTGACCTTACCCAAAAGCGAGAAGCGGGAGAGCTCGGGAAGTATACTAAAAAGGAGCGGGTTGTTATTGACCGCGAGATTGCTCACCTGGAGCGTTTTTTTGGGGGCCTTCTCGCCATGAAGCAAGTGCCGGGGGCTCTCTTTGTGGTAGACCCGCGGGAGGAACACACAGCCGTGGCCGAAGCTCGAGCTTTAAAGATACCGGTGGTGGCCCTAGCTGGCACCGATTGCGACGTAAGTTTAATAGACTATCCTATCTTAGCTAACGACACCTCTCGGAAAACCATCACCTATGTATTGAGTGCTATAGCAGATGCATATAAATCTGGCTTAGAGGCTACTCCTAAAGGTTCGGCCGGCATCATTACTCCGGAGGGAGTGGCCACGCTCGCGGGGGAGCCATCGGCTGAGGAGCCGAGCGGAGCCGAGTTTGGCATATAAGAAATTGAAAATGGAAAAGTCAAGAGTAATTTTCGTAGCCGCTCACACTCTAGGTATGTCATCTCGGCCCCGTATCCAGTACGAGGTAAACTCTGGCCGGGATCCAGGCCCGAATGGAACCTGGATCACGGCCTGCGGTAGGCAGGCCGCCATACACCAGGACAACACTCTAGAGATGCGATAGGTGTGAGGGGTTACTAATTTCAGTTTACAAATTCCAATTTGCATCTGACATCTGAAATCATTCATCTGACATCTGACATCTAACACCACTACCCCCCATGATTACCACCGACCAAATTAAGGCCCTGCGCGACAAGACTGGCATTTCCGTGATGCAGTGTAAGCAGGCACTTGAATCGGCGGACGGCGACGAGGGCAAAGCCCTTGAGCTTTTAAAGAAAAAGGGGGCCGAGATTGCCGCTAAAAAGTCCGAGCGTACTCTCGGGGCGGGTATGGTGCATTGCTACATCCACGCCGGGGGCGCGGTGGGGACAATGGTAGAATTAAACGCGGAGACTGACTTTGTGGCCAAGCATGATGATTTTAAGGCTCTCGCCTATGATGTTGCTATGCACGTGGCCGCCATGAATCCCAAATATATAGATGAAGCTGATATTTCTGCCGAGGAGCGCGCAGTCGCCGAGGCTCTTTTTCGAGAAGAGGTGGAGGCCATGCAAAAACCGGCCGATGTCAAGGCGAAGGTGCTCGAGGGCAAGCTCTCCACCTATCTGGGCGAGCGCACTCTCCTTGCCCAGCCCTTTGTAAAAAACAGCGATATGACCGTGAGCGAGTTACTAGAACAAGCCACCCAGAAATTTGGGGAAAAGGTGCAAATCCGCCGATTTGTCCGTTTTGCAGTCCTTCAATAAACTTTGAGTTGCGAAACGGCTCCTCCCCCTGGCCAGGGGGAGGTTGGGAGGGGGTAGTATGAGTGTATTCGTCTGCCGTTTTTTGAAGTTCTCTGGCGATAAATAAGTAGGATAAAGTGAGGAAGTTAAAGATTGAATGGCCTTTGCGCGCAACTTCTATGTATTTCTTCATCACAATCTTTATCTTGGCCATTATCGGCGTACTCCTTCTTTTTATAGTTCAGCTCATCAGGCTTCGTAGAGGTCTTGTTGACCATTTGCCTAATGTTACTTTCGGCGCGGTCGTGGCACCTCTTATGACTCACTTGACTCTTTACGCTGGTTTGGCTCTAGAGCGCATTCATCTTGTCACCTATCCACTTCTTCTGCATTTCTACGAAGTACTTCTTCGCTTTCTGCACACCCTCATCTCTCGCATTGCGAACCGCTTCAATCATCTGGCCGACGCCATCAAAGGAAAAGGGGTGGTGGTCGGTCGCGCCCGCACCCCCTCGCTTCATTGGCAAAAATACCGTAAGTTGGAGTAGAATTTGTTGGCAGACTAGGAGTTAAACAAGCGTTAGTATGTTATAATTGCCCAATGCTGCAGGAAGAAAAGGTCAGAAAGATTGTTAGACTATATGTTCAAGAACATTTGTCGATGGCCCAAATTGCTGCTAGGCTGGATATTTCGGCAACAACAGTTCAGTCTTATTTGATACGGGGCGGCATTAAACGGAGAACAATCAGTGAAGGAGTATATCAGAGCTACCACTCGCGTTTTCACAAGCAAGCATTTGTGCTTAAGAAGAAATTAACTCGTGCGGAGTTTAAGCTGAAAGTGGCAGGAGTTATGTTATATTGGGGAGAGGGAGCTAAGGGCCACGGCTCTGTTCGCTTTGCAAATAGTGACCCCGACATGATTAGACTGTTCCTGCGCTTTTTGCGTGAAATCTGTGGTGTCGACGAAAAAAGGATTACCGCCATCGTTCATTACTATCCAGATCATAATTTACACTTCTTACAAGATTTTTGGAGCAAAAGGACGGGCATACCCCTTGTCCGTTTTTATAAGCCACACATGCACACAGGGAGAACAGGTTCCTATAAAACGAAATCTCGACATGGTACGCTTGCTGTAAATTATTGTGATAAAAAGCTTTTAGGTCAGATTTTAGAGTGGATTCAGGAATACAGAAAATAAAAAGCCAATGTAGCTCAGTTGGTAGAGCAGCTCACTTGTAATGAGCAGGTCGTCGGTTCGATCCCGACCATTGGCTCCAGTTTTGTAGATAATAAGCGGGCAACATCTCACCTCCTTCTCTTGCTTTGAATTACGAAACTCTCCCTCCCATAAGATGGGGGAGGGGAAAAGCGCGAGTTTCGTAATTCAAAGTCTCTTACTCTTTTTCTGTGAACACGACCAGTCTTTGTGAATAAGTTTTGGACGTAGCGTCCCACTCTCCATCGCAAGTTATAAGATTGAGGTAAGACCTTCCGTCTGCTAAGCCAAACAGTTCCGGAGGATCTTCGTGCTTATCATACTTGCGACTTTCGCGTACCACAAAGGTGGTCGTTTCTCCCTCTTCGTCTTCAATGTACAGTTTGTCTCCCTTGCCTAGCTTGTGTAGATTGTCAAATACGGAACTCTTTTTATTTCCCCATCCATAGTGTCCGACAACAATAGCAGTTCCGCTTTCCCCGGGGTGGGGTCCATGAGTAAACCAAGCCACATTGGAACGTTCTTTTGGTACACCAATCGCGCCACTTTTAGTGAGGCCAACGTACTCAAAGGGAGTATCAACGCCGATGCTGGGGATTCTAAGACGAACCGGCAAACCTAAAGATGCCCGTTTTTGCTCTAGAAGAACGGCATCACCTTTTTGTTCGGACCCTGTGCCTACTCGTATCGAGCCCTCTGATCTATGGTGGAAAAATAGGAACGGCAAAAATACTAATCCAAAAAGGACAATCACTGGTGGTAGAGACTGGGGTGAGCGTTCTGGCCTCATAAGTTTTACTGCAAAAATTAAAAACACGAAGGCCAGACATGTTTTCGTCCGGCATTCACCCACGCATCCTTAGCTAAGACCTCAAGCGTACTTAAGCAGACTGTTCTTTCCGCAAAATAAAGAGGAGAGCCAGAACCGCCAAGACGCTAGCCACAATGGCGGCAGGCCATGAAGTAGTTTCATCGTCGGGGCCAATTCCGGCGGCAGGCAAGCCCGGAAAGGGAGCGGTGCCGGAGGTCTGAATCTCCGTGAGCGTTGGCGTTGTTATTGGAGCAGGTACTAGGGTGAGAATTGGGAGCGGAGTGGAATCTGGTGTTGAGGCGGGTGACTGCTCTGGGCTTGGTGCTGGATCCTGGGTTGAAGTTAGCGCGGAAGTTGCTACTGAATCCGCAGTTGGCTCTGGTGTTGGGGTTGATGCGGGTGTTGAGGTAGGTTCTGGTTCTGGTGTTGCTTCTGGCGTTGGTTCGGGTGTTGGAACAGGGTCCGGAGCTGGCGTAGGCTCTGGTGTCGGTTCGGGTGTTGGGGTCGACACGGAAGCAGTGGCGATAGAAACCGTGTTGGCGTCAAGGGTAACCGCCGTCTGGGCGAGCGCTCTGCCACTTATCGTTGCTTCCGTGTTCAGTATGATTGCCGTTTGGCTCAAGATATTTCCATTGAATACAGAGCTCGTCCCAAGTGTCGCTTGGCCTCCTACTTGCCAGAATATGTTTGAAGCTTGCGCGCCCCCGCTCAAAACAATATTAGTGGCCGAACTTATTGAGAGGTTTTGCGCAATTTGCAAAATCCATACATCATCAGCATCACCTGAAAATGTGACATCTGTCGGGATCGTTACGCCGGTACTCCATTTGTATAGTCCGGGAGCCAGGGTCATTCCACCGATATTACCGGCACCCAATTCGGTGGCATCCTGGTTTGTTCTCCCCGCCGCGTCGGTGTAGGCTGTCTCCATGTCGCTCACCGCTGTCGTCATTGTAGCCGGCGTAGGAATTGCGTAGTCGGCCGCGTACACCTTCCCTGTTACAATTGCTGAGGTCGAGAAAGTATTAGATGTGTCCAGTATCAATCCAAATCCGGTAATGGCAGTCGCGGCTATTGGGCTCACTCCAATGTCGCCGGTAATGGTAGTGGCCCCGGTGGTGGAGATGCCAGATTTTGCTAAAATCGCAAAATTGCCAGCCGAGCCAAGATTAACCGTAGATGGGCCCGCCGCCAGTAGCGGCGCGGGGCTAAAAAAACCAACTATAAATGCGAGCGCCAACGCTCTTATCAAAACTCTATCAATGCTGTTAATGATTGTTTTCATGGACGTTTTTTTAGTTACTAACTACTTTTTTAACCTACTCTTCTACCTATAATTTGCAATGGCCAGTCTTAGTCAGTGGCTTGTGGCGAGTAGCGTGAATGGGCGCCTGCTTTAATCCTTTGTATCTGACAGGGTAAAACTATCCGCAATATTCGGTTACTCAATCCAGTATTTCTAATAATGAAGAAATGCTCTATACTGTCTATTCATGGGAGCACCAAACACTCAAGTTTTATTAGACTCCAGGGATGCTGGAAAAGGGGTAGCGTCTGGCCACCCACATCCTCTCGCAATAGTCATCCGTGAAGCGGTAGAGGTTTTTGCCGAGATGGGCTTTGCGGTGGCCGACGGGCCTATTGTGGAGACCGAGTACTATAACTTTGACGCCCTCAATATCCCAAAAGACCATCCGGCTCGGGATGCATGGGACACTTTCTGGCTAAAACCTGTCGCCTCGAGCGATAGGTCCGCCCAACTGGACGCGGTAAGCGCATCCGGTTTGGGGCTAAAGACTCAGACAAGTAATGACAGTCCATGTCAGTCCGCGTCAAGTCCGCAAATGTCCGCGCTTCTGCGGACACACACCTCTCCGGTGCAGATTCGCTACATGGAGTCACATCAACCACCCATAAGGATAATCGCGCCTGGGCGCACTTACCGATACGAGGCCACTGATGCCACTCACGAAGCCCAGTTCTTCCAGCTTGAGGGCCTTATGGTTGACCGCGATGTGTCTGTGGCGCACCTGAAAGCGGTTTTGGAAAAGTTTTTTAGTGCTATGTTTAAAAAGGAGTCTACCATTCGTATGCGACCATCGTACTTCCCGTTCGTTGAGCCTGGTTTCGAGGTCGACGTCTCTTGTTTTAAGTGTGTCAGAAAAGGTTGTAACATCTGCAAGCAGTCCGGGTGGATAGAGATTTTAGGAGCGGGAATGGTTCAACAATCGGTGCTCGCGAATGTGGGCATAAGTCCGCGCGAATACCGTGGGTTTGCTTTCGGTTGCGGCGTCGAGCGAATCGCTATGTTGCGGTACGGCGTAACGGACGTCCGGGCATTCCACAATGGCGACCTGCGGGTGGTTACTCAATTCTAAGAGGAGTTCAGTTTTCTTTGGGGGTTGAGTGTGATAGCCCCCTCCCCTGGCCAGGGTGAGACTTGGGACAGGGACCCAAGTCGCAAGACCTTTTCAGAGGTTTTCCGAGTACTCGAAGGAAAAGCTCGAAAAGGTGTACAGCTCCTGTAAGGAGGGTTGGGGTGGGGTAGGTTTAGACTGGGACATGAACCCCTATTGTTTACACACGTGACGTGACGTAACAAAAAACATGAAGATTTCCTACAACTGGCTACAAAGTTACTTTAACGGAAAACTTCCCCCTCCCGAAAAGGTGGCGGATGCCCTGACCATGGGCTCCTTCCAGGTTGAGAGTGTTGAGAAAATTAAACTCGCGGGTGGCAAAGAGGATGTTATTCTTGATATTGATATTCTTTCTCACCGCGCCGCTGACGCTTTGTGTCATGGAGGGGTGGCCAAGGAGGTGGCTCTACATCTAGACGTGCCGTATGCTCTCGACACTTTTTCTAAGGTAAAGGTTTCCCAAGAAATCGGCTCGCCGGAAGTGACAGTCCTCGACAGCGTTCTTTGTCCGCGTTACATGGGTAGGAGTGTCACAAATATTCGGGTCGCTACTTCGCCCACTTGGCTCCAGGAGCGGCTAGAGGCCATCGGCCAGCGGTCCATTAATAATGTTGTTGACGCCGCTAACTATGTGATGTTCGTTTTAAACCAACCCCTGCATGCTTTCGACGCCGATTTGCTGGCAAAGGGTGAGTCTGGCCCGATTATAGAAGTGAGACCCGCCAAAAGCGGTGAAAAGATGAAGACACTGGATAACAAGGATCTGGAGTTGACCGAAGACGATTTGATTTTAAGTGATGGCGAAAAAGTTCTCGGCCTTGCCGGAATCAAAGGAGCCGCCGGAGTCGGGGTTGAAGAGGGGACAGTGAATCTCGTTCTTGAGTCTGCGAATTTTTCTCCCCGAGCTCTGCGTAAAAGCTACAGACGTGTTGGTATCAGGACAGACGCCTCGATGCGTTTTGAGCATGGCATTTCGCCTATACTAGCAGAGCGGGCCATGGAAATGTTCACGGCGCTCATCCTCGAACTTGCTGGTACCAAGGAGACCAAGGTTGGCCCGGTCGCGGATATTTTTCCCATGCAGGCCAATCCTTTTAAGCTCGGGACGACTCTTTCTGAGATCAATGAGAGTTTGGGGACGGTGTTGTCATCGTCTGAGGTGGAGGAGATTCTTAATCGTTACAAAAAATACTGTGGCTTTCAGTGGAAAAAAGTCGAGCCAATAGAGATAGCCCTTGTGACCGGGAAGGGGCTGGTCGGCGTGCCCTATAAGAACCCTGTCCGGCTCTCCTACGATGCCCCGGATTACTTTGATTGCTCTTCACTAATGGCATATCTATGCGCTGAGGTGGGTGTGCAGATTCCGAGAGTGTCTGTCGACCAGTTTGTGTTTGGCACTCCGGTCACCGCTGACGAACTGTGCCCCGGAGATCTGATCTTCTCCAATACCGGCACCGTGCGGCAAAAGCCGGATTACGACGGGGCCGTGCATGAAACCTTTCGCGAGACGGTCAAAAGTTTGTATAGCGAAACAGTGGATTACATGAAAGGTGCCAAGGTGCCGGAGGGGGTAGACCACTGTGGTATGTATCTTGGAAATGGAGAGGTGCTTCACGCCGCGAGCGAGCACGGCAAGGTGGTCATTGAGAAGTTTACCGGAAGCAAACAGTTTGCAAACATCGTTGGATATCGGCGCGTCCTCTCGGACGGAGAGCGTTATGTTGTGACGGCGCCCCACGAACGGGTTGACCTACGCTCGAGTCGCGGTTTTTTGACCGGCGGTACCAGTGCGGACCTGGTCGAGGAGATTGGCCGTGTTTACGGCTATGATAAAATTAAAAGTGTAATGCCTCCATTAGGGGCCCCAGCGCAGGTAAATAAGCTGTGCTACTATGCCGAGCTGCTGTCGGCGAAACTGCTCGAGCGTGGTTGCTCCGAAGTGATGACTTACACATTTGACGCGGGGCCGATCCAAGACTCTCTCAAGGGTGACCCGCAGACAGCGGTGGAGATGAGGAATCCGATAGCGGCCGACAAGGCGTACTTACGTACCAATCTTTCCGATGGCCTCGCCACGGCTCTCGCTCGTAATGTGGTGAATAAAGACCTGCTGGGTGTCTCGCAGGTACGCATGTTTGAAGTCGGCCATGTCTTCACCACTGCCCGTGAGTGGTTGTCGGTGGCGCTCGCGGTGGAGAAGGTCGGCAAGAAGCACGATGCCTCCGCCGAGGCGCGTCACGTACTCGAAGAGGTTTTGCGGGCGCTCGGGGTGCGCGACCCGGTAGTGCAGACAAGTGTCGAAGGAGTCGCGGAAACCGACCTTTCTCTAGCCATAGAGGATTTGCCGGAGCCGAAAACATACGCCGACCTTCCAAGACGCATGGCTAGGGGCGTTGCCTATAAAGAGTTCTCTCCCTATCCTTTCTCTACTCGCGACATCTCCGTCTGGGTGCCCGATGAGCGAGCAGGGGCGGAGGTGCTTTCCATAGCAAAAGTAAGGGCTGGGGTGCTCCTTGTTGCCACACGCCTTTTTGACCGCTTTGAGAAAATAAACGAGGATGCAGTACGGCAAATCTCCTTTGCTTACCGACTCGTTTTCCAGGCCTCCGACCGCACCCTTGAGGGTGAGGAGGTGTCCGCCATTATGGATGATATCTCTGCGGACATTGCCGCCAAAGGTTGGACCGTTCGTTAAACGTCGGGCATTGTTAAATTGTTGCATGTTTAGACTGCTCCACGCAACGATACCGGTATGCAACAATTTAACAATTTAGCAATTTAACAATTTTCCTATGCACCTCCCGGTTCCCTACATCTCTCAACAGCAGTCCGCCACAGACCCCTACTGGAAGGAGCGGGCCTGCGCTATCGCGGCCATAAAAATGATGGGCGATTTTCTAGTGCCAGGTAGACTTCCGAGTGTAGACGAGCTTATTCGCGAAGGGGAGAGCATTGGTGGCTTTACCTCTCACGGCTGGTCGCACGCGCACCTCGTCATACTCCTGCGCAATCATGGATTTCCCGCCTACAGTCAGGAGTTTCGCACCGCCGACCCCGCCGCGTTGCCTGCCTATCAAGCTGGTTATTATTCAGATGCGCTTTTAGAGCATGGAGTTTCAAAGATTATTGGAGAGATTAACTCCGGTCGACCAGCGATTGTCTCTGTCCCTGGTCGGCAACGCCTGCCTGGTAAAACTCACATGGTGCTTGTCATTGGATACGAGGGAGTGACAACTAACCCCCACACTCTCATTGTCCACGACCCTGACACGAACGGTCTTCCCGGCGAGACCCGCCGCATCCCTGTCACTAATTTCAGGGTGGAATGGCGTCGCTTCGCCATCTTCACCGACCTCATTTAGTAGCAAGGCTACTAAATGACTAGATATCATTGTTCAAACTCAATGGCCTTAAGTTCTGCTTGGTCGTCTTTAGCTTGTAGCATCAGCTCAAATGACTCTTCACAAAATTTTACATATTCAGAAGCACCTTTAAATTGCCCAAGAATTATATCTTTGGCGCAAATACCCTTTCTACTTTCTTTATATTCATCGAAGCTCGACCGTACCAGTTCAAGATTTTTTCCCGAGATTCTGTGTACGCGATTATTCAGATTTACATATGCGCTCGCGTGGAGAAGATAATCGTTGTCATCAATAGGGCGGGCCTTAAACTTGCTCTCGAAGAGCGCTCCTCGACGCTTATGTCGCTCGTTAAAGTGCAGAGTGATGCCGGTTCCTAATTTCTGCATAAAATAACTTATGCCACCCTCCTTAATCTGTTTAACTATCAAGTGATAATGGTTTGGATTTAAGCAGTAGCAAATTATCTGTACAATGGGCTTGTCTAGGATAAACTGCCGATTAAGTTGCTGGCCTTCAAACATAGAGGTCTGTCGGCGCTCGTACTCGTATATACTTCCAAGCGGAAGTTTGTTGTTGAATAGCACCAAGCTTTTTACAAATCTGGTGCTGTCAAATTGGTCTTTGGCTATAAGACGCCCATCCACGCCTCGATTGTAGATGTGATAGTACTCGTTGTTGGTGAAAGTGAAAGGTCGTGATCCCATGGACACATGATACCTCATTTAGTAGCAAGGCTACTAAATGAGGTTGTGGAAAAGTTAAGGGCGCCTCCTTTCGGGGCGCCCGGTGGTGGCAGGCTGGCTCCTGCCGATGGTTCTCGGTTCTTGGTTCTCGCTACTCTTCGTCTCCGTTGGAGGGGCCGATGAGCTCGTCGAGGAGCTTGCCGAGGTCCTCCTCGTCGCGGCTGATGACGCAGGCCCGTCGGACGAGCTCGTGGCCCCTCTTGGCCTGCTCCTTCGAGAGATCCCAGTTGAAGCAGTTTTTTCGGGCAACTGCCTCCATGGCTTCGAGGGCCACGTCGTTCATTGTGATGTAGTCCGCACACCAGCCGAGAATCATGCCGGCGGCCGTGAACGAACTGGAGCGTAGCTTCCTCATGGCGGCCAAGTTCTCGAGGGCCGCGAACTGCTTGTCCACTCTCACTATCATATTTCCCAGCTCTCTTCCCGAGAACTGGCCGAGACCCCCGAGCCTCATCTTGCCGTCCATCCGAGCCTCCTGCTTCTCGGACTGGAGTCGCTCGTCATCCTCGAGGACGGCGGTGAGGCCGACCTCGAGAAGGTGCTTGACGACACCACGCATTGTCTTCCTTTCCATCTCTTATCCATCCTTTCCTGTGTCTATACTCGCCTACTCGTGCGGTAGGCGAGCGAATTTCCTGTCTTGGGATCTGCGCTCTCGGTCAGTTCTCTCTAGCAGTTGCGCGTCGGCACTCATGAGTCCCCCGTAGAAGGGGAGCGCCATGAGTGCGCGGCGCAGGCGCCGTGAGTAGCCTGGGCCGTTTCTAAACAAGGCCATGTCCCGAATCGCCGCTCGGTTGAGGCGGTTGTAGTCGTCTAGGCATACCACCCCGAAGACATTCACGAGCTGGTACATGTCCTCTGGACTGTTCCATGGTTTACCCGGGGTGCCGGGTAGGTGGCCTAGGAGGATGTACGCCAGACCTTCCGTGAAGGAGATCGGCTCGCCACGCCACTTGAATCCGAGCCGTTCGTCGCCCAACTCATCACGTTGAACGTACGGCGTTAGGCCATCCGGCAAAGGCCTCCTTCGCATTCGCCGGAGGATGTTTTTAACTTTCATGCTTTCTTATCAACCCCTTTTCACCCCTTAAGGGCGATGTGTCGCCTGGTCCGAGCGTGGAGACCAGGAGCAATGAGTGTACACGGATTGGCACATCGCAAGTATGTGATAACTTGTCAAGGTGTCTTCGCCTGGGACATCAAATCAAATTTGCTCTCGTCTGTCAAGGTCGTGTGGATAAGCAAAAAATGCTATAATACATATCTATCGCGTGCAACTTTCTCTTTTACTTTCTTACTTCTTACTACTTACTTCTTACTTCCTAAATCCTACTTCCTACTCCATGAGCAAAGCGAAAGAAAACGGCAGTGGCCACAAATATGCCGCCGACAGTATCCAAGTCTTGGAAGGTTTGGAGCCGGTGCGCAAGCGTCCGGGCATGTATATCGGCTCGACCGGGCCGGAGGGCTTGCATCATTGTGTAATAGAAATCTTTGATAACTCGCGGGACGAGGCCATGGGCGGATATGCCGACGAGGTGGAGGTCACGATATTGCCCGGAGACATTGTACGCGTAGTCGACAACGGCCGCGGTATCCCGGTCGGCATTCACAAAAAGACCAAGGTGTCTGCTTTGGAAACGGTTATGACTACACTCCATGCCGGTGGAAAGTTTGATGGTGAGTCGTACAAAATTGCCGGTGGTCTCCATGGAGTGGGTGCTTCTGTGGTGAATGCTCTTTCCGAGTGGACAATAGCAGAAGTTCATCAAGATGGTGACCTATACCGCCAGGAGTATGCTCGCGGTGTAAAGAAGGCTAATGTTAAGAAGGTGGGAAAGACAAAGAGTCGCGGGACTGTTATCACCTTCAAGCCTGATGCCCAGATATTCTCCGAACTTGTTTTTGATGCGGATAAATTAAAGAACCATTTTCGTCAGCAGGCGTATTTGGTGAAGAAGTTGCGCATTCGCCTTATAGATGCCAGAACACTTCCAGAGGTCCCGGACCTGAAAGAAACCTTTTGGTTTGCGGCTCTTGGCCTTGACGCTCTTTCCCACACCTTTTATTTCGAGGGCGGCCTGCTCTCGCTCGTTAATTTTTACAACCTTCACGAAAAAGCGGTGCAGAAAAATGTTTTCTGCGTTGAGAAAGAGTCTGGCGATATTCAGGTAGAGATTGCTTTGCAATATATAGACGACATAAAAGTCCGTGAGTTTAGCTATGCCAACAATACTTCGACTCCCGAGGGCGGTACTCATCTTACCGGCTTCCGCACCGCGCTCACGCGAACGCTAAATGAGTATGGCCGCAAGAATGGTCTCATTAAAGACAACGAAGATAATTTCACCGGGGACGATGTGCGCGAAGGGATAACCGCCGTCGTTTCTGTAAAGATGCGCGATGCCCAATTTGAAGGCCAGACAAAGGCAAAACTTGGCTCAGTAGAAGCCCAGGGAGCGGTAGCTGGTGTTTTTGGAGAGGCTTTTGCGCTTTATCTGGAAGAGAATCCCGATGACGCGAAAGCGATTATCAGTAAGGTTGTGCTTGCCCTAAAAGCCCGCAAGGCGGCCAAAGCCGCCAAAGACAGCGTTTTGCGGAAAGGTGCCTTAGACGGCATGACCTTGCCGGGCAAGCTTGCCGATTGTCAGTCGCGTTCCGCTAATGAAAGCGAGCTTTTCTTGGTAGAGGGAGAGTCGGCCGGAGGTTCGTCTAAAATGGGTCGCGATCGTCGTACTCAGGCTATCCTCCCTTTGCGTGGCAAGATTTTAAACGTCGAGCGGGCTCGTCTCGACAAGATGCTCTCCTCTCAAGAGATAAAGAACTTGGTAATCGCGCTCGGCACCGCCATCGCGGAGACTTTTGACATCTCGCGCCTTCGCTATCATAAGGTCATTATTGCTACCGATGCCGACGTCGACGGAGCGCACATCCGCACCTTACTTTTGACTCTTTTCTTCCGCTACTTTAGAGCATTACTCGATGCCGGTCATATCTACGTGGCCACCCCGCCACTCTATAAGATATGGAAAGGAAAGGATGTTCGTTATGCTTATACTGACGTAGAAAAAGAGCGAGTTCTCAAAGATTTTGGTGTAGACAATCTTGCTATAGAAACTGAAGCAGACACAGAGGAGGGGGGCACCGAAGGGGGACAGCAGAATAGCGGGGTAGAAGACGAGAGTGAGGGAGAAGACGGGAAAAAGACAAAAAAGAACCCCAAGGTTTCCATTCAGCGCTACAAGGGGCTCGGAGAAATGAACGCAGACGAGCTCTGGGAAACTACCATGAACCCCGCCACCCGCACTCTCCGGAAGATTACTATCGAAGACGCGGAGGAGGCCGATAAAACATTCGACATGCTCATGGGCTCTGAAGTGGCCCCACGAAAGCTGTTTATCCAGACACACGCAAGGGCGGCCACTATAGATGCGTAGTAATTGCGCACCCCTCTCGCGTCTATCGAGTGTCATCCCGTTGTAGAACGGCCTGCCTACAGCAGGCAGGATCCAGGTTCAATCTGGGCCTGTCCCCCTACGGGGGATCCCCTGCGGGGGGAGATCCTGGCTGGAGTTTACCCCGTACTGGATACGGGGCCGGAAAGACAAATGGGGGGGGTGTGAGCAGTTACGATGCGTAAATAAATTTGTTAGATTGTTAAGAAAATGATTCGACAATTTAACAATTCAATAATTTAAGAATGACTGGCATCTTTCGCAATTTAAGCATATCCTTTGCGATCTGGATTTTTCCGCTTTTTGTATTTGCCGCTCCGGTCCCAAACGTCGGAATTATTCCAGGTAATATTTGGTACTCCGCCTACCCGCTTCGGGAGGGGGTCGAGGTGGGTGTTTACACAGCCATTTTTAATGGCAGTGATTTCACTGTGCAGGGAAGGGTTGCTTTTCGAGACAACGACCGCCTTATTACCGAAGCCCCGTTTCTAATTGCCCCCGGCAAGCTAGATGAGGTGCGTATCAATTGGGTCCCCCGCGAGGGGGAGCACTCGGTGAGCGCTCTAATCACCAAGGTTGAACGTATTGAGCAGGGCACGTCTCCTGCTACCATTACTCTCGCCACCAATGTTGCCGCTAAAAATGAGGTCACTGTCGAGCCGCTCCCTTCACCGCCACCTCCCGCCTCTCCTAATGTGAACTCTGCTTCTGTATCAGCCGAGACCGCCGTGATTACGGGTGATTTTGGTGCCGTGGGGAGCGCTCTTTCCACCGCCGCAAACACCATTGGCGCCCTGGCAAGCTCCACCACAAATACGGTCGCCTCGGTCGCCAGTCGTGTCTTGCCGGCTTACGTCTCCGAGCCCATAGGGTCTGTAGCCGAGTCCGGCGACTCATTCCGAGTCACTGCCGCCACCGCCGTTGAAGCTAAAAAGGCCGATTTGCGTCAAGCGCTAGCCGAGGGAGAAGCGGCCAAGCAGGCTCGCGCGAGCGAGACAAGAGCGAGCGGACTCACCCAAGTGGGTGGCCTTGCCGCTATCGCCCCGGTGCGCTGGCTTGTCTCCGGCTATCGAGCCACCATGGCTAAACTCTCAGATTGGGTGCTCGGTGACCTTCCCACCAAAGTTACAGCAGCGGAGGAGGGCACGGGGGGAGGGGTAAAAGAGCCTTTGCAGTACGCCGCCTACTTTGGCCTTGCTTCGGCCGGTCTTCTTCTTAGGCACGCCTGGGTTTTTTGGATTGTCGTGCTCGTCTTGCTATTTTTTCTGCTCCGTTTTTTGTTTCGCAAACTGTTTCGCCGAAACTACTATTAGTGGTAGTAACTGTCAGCAGGAATTAGAAACTTGAAACTGGAAACTTGAAACTGGGATAAAACTATCGTTACATCACTCTTGCAGATTATCGCATTTATTCAGTCTCTGGTTTATTATTTGCTTCCTTACTCTACGCCCTAGCTACTACCTGTTTTCTTTAATCTGCATGTTTTCACTAAAAGAGCTAAAAAAGAAAAGCATAAACGCTCCCGAGACCAAAAAGGTTGACCATGTTCATAGCTACCATGGGCGCGAGATTGCCGACCCATACCATTGGCTCAAGCAAAAACACGACCCCATTGTGCGGGCGCAGTTTGAGGCGGAGAACGCTTATGTAGAGGCGGTGATGGCCCCAACCAGGAGCCTACAAGAGGAGCTCTACCATGATATGCTCTCGCGCATCCGCGAGGATGATTTATCTGTCCCAACACTACACCGTGGTTGGTGGTACTACACCCGCGTGGAAAAGGGGAAGTCTTACAAGTTGCGCTGTCGACGCCGTCATCATGATGGGGACACAACCGCAACTGTTATTCGCGCTATCGAGAGGCAGTCAGCCGGACAGCCCGAAGAGATTATGTTCGACGAAAATAAAATGGCCGAGGGGCACAGCTTTTTTCATCTCGTCTATTTCGGGGTTAATCATTCCGGGCAAGTGGCCGCTTATGCCTACGATGCCTCCGGGGCTCAGAAGTACACGCTTGGCTTTCGCAACCTAGAGACCGGCGACACTGTCTTTGAAGACAAAAAGGCGCAGGTAAACTCATTTGCCTGGATGCCTGACGATACTTACTACTTTGTCGCGGCAGACAAGAGTGACAGAGCTCGTTATCTGTATCACGGGACGCTCGCGGGTGAGTACGAACTCCTCTACGACGAGAAAGATCCGCTCTTTTATCTTTCACTTCAGCAGAGCAAAGACGAGCGCCACCTGTTTCTTTCTTGTGAGAGTAGTGACACAAGCGAGATGCTCTTGGTGGCCCACAATGGCGAGTCTGCCGGAATGCGCTCTTTATATGGCCGCACACCAAGGGTCCAATATGGAATAGACGAGCGGGAGGATATTTTGTATCTCATTGAGTACGGCTCCACCCCGCATGGTCGACTTCTGATTGCCTCTCTTGATAAGGTCGAGTCGCCCGACACAGAAAACAGTGAGACGCTTCCATTAGTGTGGCAGGAACTCATTTCGGAGTCACCCGAAGTGGTCTTACTTTCGACAGAATGCTTTAGAGACTACACGGTATTATTCGAGAGGCGCGACGGAGTTAAGGCTGTCTCAATCTTAGACAACCAACACGAGCGACGCGACCTTCCTTTTGAGCGCCCGATTAGAAACATTCACAACCTCTGGAATCCGGACTATAACGCTCCAACCTTTCGCATTTCATACAGCACCCTCACCACGCCGGAGCAAGTGCGTGAGTACAATGCCGACACCGGAGAGTATGTTGTTCTGCAACAGAAGTACGCAGGGGAGGGCTTTGACAGCGCTGACTATGTTGAAGAGAGGCTGTTTGCTAAGGCCACAGACGGCACGCGCATCCCCATCTCTCTTGCTTATCGGCAGGGTAGCGTAGGAAAGGGAAAACAACCCCATTTGCACCTCTATGGCTATGGCTCCTATGGTGTCTCTCCCGGTGTCGGTTATATGGTTGATCGACTAACCTTGATAGACCGGGGAGTGGTGTATGCCAAAGCGCACATACGCGGGGGCGGCGAGTACGGACGGCCGTGGTACGAGGGGGGTAAAATGGCCAATAAAGAAAACACGTTCACTGATTTTATCGCCTGCATCGAGCATTTACAGCGCGCGGGATACGGCGCGCCCGAGCGGACCACCATACAAGGTGCAAGTGCCGGCGGTCTTTTGGTGGGCGCCGTGGTCAATAAACGTCCCGAGCTAATGCGGGCCGCGCTCGCCGGGGTACCTTTTGTGGACATGCTAAACACCATGATGGACGAATCGCTCACCTCCACAACCCTTGAATACGAAGAGTGGGGCGACCCTCGCCACCCACCGGACTACGAGCGCATGTGCGCCTACTCGCCATATGACAACGTGCGCACCAAGGCCTATCCCATCATTCTGGCCACGGCCGGTTTAAACGACCCGCTTGTAAATTGCTGGGAGCCGGCCAAGTGGGTGGCCAAATTGCGCGAGCACACCACCTCCGACAACGTCATTCTTCTGAAAGTGAACATGGGGGCCGGCCACCAAGGCGCCTCAGGCCGCTACGATTCGCTCCGCGAAACTGCCTTTGAGCTCGCTTTTCTCCTAAGCGCGGTGGGCGAATAGTTTACCCGTATGTACTTTTTCCGGTTGCTACGCAAATCCAGCGTGAGAAGTAAGTCAGATGTCTACGAGCCAGTTGTCTTTCGAAAGGCGACAAGCTATAATATAACAGTATGATAAAGGAAGAGACAGCCTCAACGCCAACTGTGGAAGTGCAATTACAAACCGTGACCCCCACCGTACTTTCTGTCAAGGTATGGAGGGTAAACGCGGTGACTATTGTTGTTTTGGTGATTATCGCCTCTGTCTTTTTGGTATATCGTGTTTTTCTTTCGAATTATATTACGGATGAGGGAATCATAATGAGAAACTGGGTTACTTATAATGTAGCTGGTATTGGCCTATTGACAATACTTTTTTTTATTTTTGTCCTGGGATTGTTTACACGTCGAGAGCGACGCTTTATGAGTAAAGAGAAATCGAATGAGAGCGCAAAGAACAGTTCCGTCATAATACCGATACGGACACCTAATGCTTTATGGGCCCTTGTGATTGTAAGAAATTTTACCTTTATGTTCGCGGGTCTGTGGCTTTTGTATTTTTTTTTGGGCCACATGAGAACTGACCTCGGCCTGGCTATGGCATACGCCCTGTTCTTTTTTATACTTATCGGTCTCCCCATGCTTACCATATACACAATGGTCTATCTGACCAAGACATCTGTTTGACAACCGAAACACCTCCGCATTTAGATGCTACAATGCACATAATGGATGAGCGGGAACTCAAGAGATTTTGAGTTACGAAACTCTTATCTTTTCCCTCCCTTGGCTAGGGGAGGGTTATGGTTAGGGAGTATATAATTACGATGGAGAAGTATGAAGTTAATTAAACAACGTTAATCACATAACATCAAAGAAATGATAAGCTCTCAGTCGCCTCAAGGCGCACCACCACCGCTGCTTTCACTGGATACGGCTTCTCCGATTACTATGTTGCGTAGAGTGCAGAGTGTTAACATAGTGACCCTGGTTATTTTAGGGGTTGCCGCGGCGGTCTTTTTTTCGTTTTGCGTATCACCGCCGTACATGGTTACGGTCGACGGTTTCGGTGAAACTGTGCGTCAAGTTAACTTTAGTGTTTACGATGATGCCGTAACCGGTTTTTGGATAACCTTTGTCATTGGTATCATTCTGGGTCTATTTACGATTCGCGAGAGAGTGTTTTTGGCGAGGAAGCGAGGGAACGCTAACTTGAATGATTCATTGTCCCCTCAATTTTTAGCGGCATTTTACAGAACTGTACTCTTAAGGAACTTTTTGTTTCTATTCGTTGCTTTTTTTACTACTAGTGCGTTTTTCACTGGGAACTCTTTCACTATCAATTTTTTTGGTTTGATTCTGGTGCTATTGGGTATTCCCATACTTATTGCTTATACTTTGGTGTACATGCATAAAACCTCTATCCGAGAGTAGAAGCTTTTTGGTGCATAGATTCTCGAGTATCAATAACCGCATTTAATTCGATCCATTTCAGCCATACTTTTCTGCGCAACATTATAGACTGGCGGGTATTCTGTGTGACTGTTAGAATGGCGACACCATGCTCGACATAAAATTCATCCGCGAGAACCTTGACCTGGTAAAGGCCGGGGCGCAGAAGAAGGGGGTCACTGTTGACCTCGATGCGCTCATGCGAGCCGACGATCGGCGGCGGGAGCTTTTGTGGACATGCTAAACACCATGATGGACGAATCGCTCACCTCCACAACCCTTGAATACGAAGAGTGGGGCGACCCTCGCCACCCACCGGACTACGAGCGCATGTGCGCCTACTCGCCATATGACAACGTGCGCACCAAGGCCTATCCCATCATTCTGGCCACGGCCGGTTTAAACGACCCGCTTGTAAATTGCTGGGAGCCGGCCAAGTGGGTGGCCAAATTGCGCGAGCACACCACCTCCGACAACGTCATTCTTCTGAAAGTGAACATGGGGGCCGGCCACCAAGGCGCCTCCGGGCGCTACGATGCCATCAAGGAAGAGGCCTTCGAACTCGCCTTTCTCCTAAGCGCGGTCGCTAACTAGACAGTGCTACTCCCGGAGAAGGGAGACTTCTGGGAGCTTCCGGGAGTTATCCATAGGGCTGTTGTAAAACTTGCATCTCTTTGCTTTCCGCCACCACTCGGGGTATGCTGACATGGCCTCAGCTAGGAAATATGGGAAACGAAACAAGGGTTAACCTGAAGCATCTGCTAGAGGATATCCGAGATGCCTACACCGCTCCGATTGAGGAGGTCATTTTGGTTGAGCTGGTGGCCAACGCCCTCGACTCAAAAGCTACACGCTTTGATGTGTCTGTCGGAGCAGATGCCACTGGTGGATTTTTGCGCTGCGTAGACAACGGAGTCGGTATGAAGCGCGCTTCTCTCCGTGAGTATCATAACATCGCCGCCAGCACCAAGGCGCGTGGCGAGGGGATAGGATTTGCCGGCATCGGCGCCAAGCTTTCTTTGCTTATCTCTGAGACCGTAGTAACCGAGAGTAAGGGTGGTAATGGTTCGCGCGCCGCTACCGAGTGGCGCCTCACCGGCCCCTATCGCGCCCCCTGGAAGTTTGTGCCATTTACGGAGAGTATTCCGTATCCTCGAGGGACCGCTATCACTTTGCGATTTACCAATCCCTCTCATCCGCTTTTAAACAAGGAGTTTGTGCGCGAAACGCTTATCCGTCATTTCTATCCTCTTTTTCATGACCACCTGCGAGAGGAGATAGTTCGTTATGTCTACAAGAAAAGTGTGCAATTTACCATAGACGGCGAACTCGTCTCTATCCCGGATGAAGAGCAACGAGTGGACCATCTTTTTCACGTTCGTGCCGGTAAGGGCAAGCGACCTATCGGGGCCGGTTTTCTCACTAAAAATGTGCTCGCCCAAGGATGGCTCGGGCGTCTAACCGGCCAGGCATCTCTGGGTCATCATCTGGAGAGTGGGCTTTCCGTCTCCACTTACGGCAAGGTTATCAAGGGTGGTTGGGAATGGCTTGGCATCAAACCAAAAAGTGCCTCGCTTCTGTGTGGTCTCGTCGAGATGCCGGCTCTGGCCGAACTCCTTACCACCAATAAAAGCGACTTTCTTACCGATGCCGTTCATCTCCGCAAGTTTTATAAGATACGACGGGCCGTACAGGAAGCGGTCATTCCCGTTTTGCGTAGTCTCGGTGAGTATGGGGCGGAGGGGGAGCGCCCCGCTTTAGAACGCAACATGAAGCCCCTTGCTCGCGAGCTTGAGGCCGCCCTGGAGCGTGTTTCCAGCGATTTTCCCGAGTTGGCTCCGCTCCTCTCGGTGCGCAGGAAGGCAGACGGAGCAGTGGATAAAAAAGATGGAGTTAGAATTGGAGAAGAGGGTCGCAGTAAAAACGAGTCGGCTCCGGACGCGCAAGCCGGCATACAAGAGAAGGTAGAGGAGAGAAGGGTGACTCAAAATAAGGAGAAAGGAAAGAAGGGGGAAAAGGGAGAAGGGAGCCACAAGCGTCCCGGTCTTACTCTGGCGCTCGCCGAGCTCACCGAAAGTCCAAAACTACTTGGCCGAGTCATCGAGGAGACCGTTATTATAAACACCCTCCATCCGGCCTGGAAAAAGGCGCTCTCAACCAAACAGGAGGAGTATCATATCGTGTTGGTCACCGCTCTTTCGCTCGCCGAGTACATAGACCCGGACAAGAACCCCCAAAATTTTCTCGAACAGCTTCTCTTCTCATGGAGCGAGGGTGGCACCCAGCGCAAGTTGCTCTGAAGACCGCCAAAGGAAAAGTCGGCCTGGAGGGGCCGACCGTGTACTGGAATGGAGTTATGGTCTCTGTGCGGTGTCGAGAGCACGAGCCGGACTACCCATCAGTGCCAGTGGCGAAGGCTACCTCCTCTGAAAAGAGGTCGTCATTATCTTCGCTCGTCTGATGCGCACGAGGCGTGTCTTCCCTTTTAGCAGAGGCATCTTCCTCTGCGGGCATGAGATGACGGGCGACGTTCTCGTTGAGTGTCCCTACGATGCAGTTCGGACTCGACTCATCTATGAACTGCCACCAGTAGGCGACAGCTGGATCTGCCACCTTGCGACCCATCACTGGGTTCGCAATTAGAAGAACACGATACTGGCCTGCGGGTAAAATTCTAGTGGATGTAGCCGTTGCTCCCTTCTTGCCACGCATCTTAGGCTGATGCACGCTCACCACTATTTCCCGGAGAAGGAAGACAGTTTTCTCCTGGCCCACGAGAAACTCCGCGTGTTTATTCTTCTTTCTTCCCACGTATTCCCCTCCTTGACGCAGTTGCATCAATTCAAATTACAGTATTGTGCTAAGTATTGTGCTAACTAACTAAAGCGTAGCACAAGCCTTGACATATCGCAAGTTTGATGAGATTGAAGATGAAAAATAGGCACTGGCCATTTTTACCCAAGACGAATCCAGATAAACAGATAGTGCCTCCCCTTATCCACACCCAGACACGTCGTGTCTGGGTGTGGATAAGGGGGGGAGACGGCTCAATGGTGGTTGCCGTTCAGCCGAACGAAAACCAAAATATCCTAGACCCACTGACTTTACGGAAGTCTCACGATTTGCTCATCTGGAGTTACTTGGTATGATAAGTTCATAAAAGATTAAATCACTATATGGCAAAAACGTATATTACCGACCTTGTGCCCGACCATCTAAATGATGACCCGCAATATCCACCCGAAGGAAACGAGGACGACATGTTTGAAGATGGTGAAGATGGTGCCACAGAGGCGCCTCGGCATCGCGAGCATGACCCCCGCACCCAACTCATCAAACACCAGTTTGGAGCGGAGGGAGGAGAAAAAAGGGAAGTCCAAGAGAGTGAAGGCGAGCAAGAAAAGCCAAGTAGAGAGTATAACTAAACAAACTAAACCAACGCAGAATCAAAAGAGAGATGTTCTTTCATTTTAATTTTTTGCAAATAATTAAAAACGGTATGTCTATACTTAAAAAAATCGGATGGGTGATTCTCTTTGCTTTTGTCGTACTTGTCCTCTATCGCGGGGTGGGGATGTGGGAGGCGAAGCGCACTGAGGCGGAGGTGGCGAGGATTCATGCCACAAAGCTGACTCTCGCGGATGTGACGGGGGAGAACCTGCCACCTTTGCCCGCCGAAGTTTTGGTGATGGCGGGCAACGTTAATCCGAGCGAGGCCGACATCCGCGCCTACTACGACACTACGGTCGCCGGGGTAGATGTAAATGAGAACGGCATCCGCGACGATGTCGAGCTCGCCATCTTCGAGCGCTACCCAGACTCCGCCCGCACCCGCGCTGTCCTTCTTCAGTATGCGCTCGCGTTGCAGATGGAGAGACAACCAAGAATAAACTCCGGAATAGTAGGAGAAATTGCTAATATGCAAGACAGAGCATTTTTCTGTATATCAGAGATTCATGAGTCTGGTTCTGAAGGACTTGGCTTCGATCTTGTATTTGGCGAAGATGTGTATTTAAGCTTTATCTTCGAAGAGCAGTTTAATACAGAGGCTAGGAAAAAGACACATGACGACTTTTATTCCAAGCTAAAGAGCGGAAGGATAGATGACTCAATTCCTTGCGACATAGAACTTTCTTTGTTGCCAAATTGAGCTCAAACCTGCCAAGTAAGCACATGATAAAGAAAACATTTACGACATCTTTGTTGGCATTTTTTGTGGTGTTTTTATCTGTGCCTACACTTTCGCTTTTTGCGTCTGAGGCATGTTTGAATGTCGGATATACCATTTCAGGAATTAATGGTGTTTTTACAAACGAAGAGGGCGCAAGAAACAATCAAAGATACTTAAGAGCAAAAGTTGGTGATTATTACAAAGGAGAGAAACTAGATTATCAATATCTATTGAACCCCTCCCACCTCGGGGGTGTTGGGGATATTTTGAAGTCGGTGGCGCAGGGGTTGCTTGACACGGAGACTGTCGACGACTACGACCTGCGGGAGATGCTCGCCACCGCTAGCGAGAAAGTACACACCAGAAAGCTCCTCCTTGTCGCCCACTCCCAGGGCAATTTTTATGCCAACTCTTTTTACGACACAATAGCCGGAAATGCAGGAGGTGTTCCTCGCGAGTCAATCGCCATCTACTCGGTGGCTAACCCCGCCTCCCGAGTAGCCGGAGCACAAGACCTCCCGGGCCGAGGCCGCTACCTGACCTCCACTTCCGACAAAGTAATTGCCGGTTTAGTGTCCCGTTTGCCGTTCACGCGCACTCTGCCTGCGAACACTACCATCAACCTCGAGCCCGGCGACGACCTCCTTGGCCACAACTTCGCCTCTGTTTATCTAAAGCATCGGGGCGCGGAGATTGTTGCAGGTATCGAGACTGTCTTGGGGACACTCTCGATACCGCAGATGGATGCGGACGGGAACCTACCCCACCCCACCTCTCCCACCCCACCTCAATCCTCCCCTCAGGCAGGGGAGGAGGCAATACCATCGGGCATGGGAGGGGGCAGTGCTGATTCCAGGCAGGGGGAGGGGCTATGCATCTCGCCGCCTCGATTGACGCTCACGCACAAGGCAAAGGGTCTGGCCTTTGCGGTGGCCGACCCAGTGGCCCAGGTGGTGGTGGTAAACACCCCCGTGGCCGCTTGGACCATAGGCTCCGGAATCGCCCTGGCAACTGGCCGCGGGGTGATATTTGCGCTCGACACAGCCAACAGCGCCGTGGGGGCCACGGCCCTTGCCACCCGTTCTGTTATCTTTAGCACAGGGAGTCTCATCGCAAGGGCCGCTAACGGCACCTTTTCTTTGCTCTCCAACTTCAGGGCCAGTGTGGGCTCCGGTCTCGGTTCTCTTTTTGGAAGCACAAGCTCGGCCACCGCCTCGCCTGCCCTCGGCCTCGGGCAAGGAGTAAGCGCTGGTACGGCCTCTCTCTTCTCTGCCATCTCGAGCGTCATCGAGGCATCCGGCTCCCCACAAGGCACTCCCTCAACCGCGAACCAAGCCTCACGCACCATCCGCATCGTGGCCGTCCCACCGGTGGTTGGCAGTCTGGCCGCCATTCAGAACCTTGACCTCTCTGCCGTCACTCTCGAAGATATTGACAGCGCACAAGGTACTGAATCAAGAGTAGAGCCACCTGAAAACCCATTTTCTGAATCTCCGCCACCGCCTCTTTCCTCCGGAGAAGAAACGGTGGTCGTGTTCGTTACGGAAGATGGTGCACAAGAGCTCTTCGACCTTTTCGGCGTAAGCTCCTCGGCCGGCTTTGGCGGGGGTGGAGGAGCAAGCGTCCCTGTGGTGTTAGTGCTTGCGGAAGATGATGGCGTAGTCGCTGAATCTGAACCAGAGGAAGACGAGACTACCCCCTCCCAGCCTCCCCCTGACCAGGGGGAGGAACCAGAGCCGGAGTCTGAAGCTGAGGCAGACAGCATGCCCCCAGACATTACCCTCTCGCTTCCCTTCTGCGACTTTTCTCTGCTTGCGGACGCGTGCTTGGTAGTCGCCACCTCCGCCACTGCCTCATGGGGCACCACCGCCGATGATTTTAGCCACTATCTAGTGGACTTCTTTGATGGAGTGAGCACAACCACTACCTCCACCATAGATACCACTCAAACCTTCACCATTGCCCACGGGGGTTCATACCGGTTTGTCGTCGGGGCTTATGACACATCGGGAAACAGCGCCACCTCCACCCTGTTTTCTTGGTCAGTACACACCTCCCCGATTCGCATCAATGAGATCGCCTGGGCGGGGACAGAGGCCTCCGCCTTCGATGAGTGGCTGGAGCTGAAGAACATGACGAGTGAGACCTTAACTCTCGATAATTTGATACTGGCATCAGTCACAGACGAGGGACCATCAATTGCCCTTACTGGCACCATTGGCCCCAATACTTACTACCTTCTGGAGCGGCGCGACGACGAGACTGTAGCCACAGTAGTCGCCGATCTTGTGTACGGCACCGGGGCTTCCGAGTGGTCCCTCCACAACGACGGGGAGGAGCTCGAGCTTCGGCATGTAGCTGGGGAGGTGGAGACAGTAATAGACCGCACGCCGGCGGTAGCCGAATGTGGAGGTTGGTGTTTTGGCGGATCGATAATCGTCGAGGACCAAACGCGGAGGATCACCATGCAAAGATTTGAAGTAGAGGGCGAGGGAGCCGACGGCACTGACCCGGCGAGCTGGGAGGAGTATAGCGACACTGTCGGCGACCATCTGGACCGCGACGGCAATGACATCCTGGGTACGCCCCGAGCGGAAAACGGTTTCGACTTCTTCGCCCCGCCGATGTTTTGAGGTTCAGAAAATGAAAATGCATAAAATTGGCACAAAGACATGCTGCGGCCGTGCTGTTTTTTAAGTACTCTGGCTTTCCTGTGGGATTAAGTGTGATTGCTCCCTCCCCTGCCTAAGGGGAGGGCTGGGGTGGGGTGGGTGGGGTTGTAGTTGAGCCACATACAAGCACCAATCTACCCCCTCCCAACCTCCCCCTGGCTAGGGGGAGGGGAACTACCCACAGGAAACCCAGAATACCTACATTTTTAATCGCGAGTGCCTGTGTCATTTTTCTACACTGGCGGGGGAGTTTGGAGACTGCTAGAATAGTCGCATATGCTAGACATATCATTTATCCGCGAGAATCTTGACCTGGTCAAGGCTGGAGCGGCCAAGAAGCACATTGTGCTTGAATTAGACGCACTTGTTGAGGCGGATGACCGACGCCGAGCACTCCTACAAACAGTGGAGGCACTTAGAGCCAATCAAAACGAGGCCTCGAAGGAGATTGCCTCCCTCGCGCCTCCGGAACGTGAGGCCAAGATATCTGAGATGCAAACCCTTAAAGCCGAGCTTCATAAAGGCGAGGAGGAGCTAAAGACAGTGATGAGTGAATGGCGAAGACTGATGCTTTTGGTGCCAAACATGCCGGACATCACCGTGCCGGAAGGAGAGAGTGATGAGGCCAACCAAGAACTTCGTACTTGGGGCGAGCTTCCCACTTTTGATTTCACACCGAAAGACCACATGGAGCTTGCTCTCAACCTCGACCTCATCGACTTGGAGCGAGGCACTAAAGTTTCCGGCTTCCGGGGGTACTTTTTAAAGGGCGATCTCGCCTTGCTCGCTATGGCTCTCTGGCGTTTTACTTTGGACCGGATTGTTCCCAAGGGCTTTACGCCAATGATGGCGCCAGCCCTTGTGCGCCGAGAATCTTTTATTGGCACTGGTTTTTTGCCTCAAAGCGAGGAGGACCTTTATAAGGTCCAAGACGAGCTTTATCTTGCCGGAACAGGCGAGGTGCCGACTATGGGTTATCATATGGATGAGATACTCGACGCGAGCACGTTGCCTCTAAAGTATGTCACCTTTTCTTCGTGTTTTCGTCGTGAGATCGGGGCGCACGGTAAAGATATGAAAGGCCTTATGCGCGTCCATGAGTTTTTTAAAGTCGAGCAGGTGGTGCTATGTGAGGCCAGCCATGAAGTTTCGGTGCGCCATCATGAAGAGCTTACGGCCAATGCCGAGGCCCTCGTGCAAGCCCTCGCTCTCCCTTACCACGTTGTAGTTAATTGTGGAGGCGACCTCGGGCTCGGACAAGTGAAGAAGTATGACATAGAAGTGTGGGTGCCGACGGAACGGCGTTATCGCGAGACTCACTCAAGCTCCTATTTTCATGACTTTCAGACTCGCCGCCTAAACATTCGCTACAAAGATAACGAGGGAAAGTTGCACTACGCCCACTCACTCAATAACACGGCCGTGGCAACCCCGAGAATATTAGTGGCTATCCTCGAAAACTACCAACAGGCAGATGGGAGTATAAAAATTCCCGCCGTCCTAGTGCCGTACATGGGTAAGGATGTTATTCACCGGTAGCTGTTGGCAGATGGCAGATAGCAGGTAGCAGGTGGCATATAGCAGGTGGCAGGTGACTTGCCCACCTGCCACCTACCATCTGCCATATCCCATGAAACTTGGCACCAATAAGCATTTACTCGATAAGCAAAAGATTGTCCGGCGCACGCAGGCACGTAGGCGCGCGGGGCTTTTTTTTATACTCGTGCTTTTGGTTGTGGGTGGAGTAGTCTGGCTACTGCACCGTCCACAGATGCGCCTGCAGACCATTTCTGTACATGGCACATCACTCGTGCCATCAGAGGCGGTGCTTACATTGGCGAGAGCTGAACTTGATGGAAAGTATGCCTATCTGGTTCCACGAGACAACTTCCTCTTTTACCCACGAGAAAAGCTTAAGGCTTCCATATTTGCAAATTACCTGCGCGTCGCGTCTATTGCGATTACTGAAGAGTCGCGAACGGCTCTGTCTATTGTTATACGCGAACGAGAGCCGGAAGCGGTATGGTGTAAGAAGACCACTGATTTGATTTTACCCACCGAGCAAGAAGAGCCGGTGACAAGCCCTAAGTCATCTTCTTGCTACTATGTTGACGCGACAGGTCTACTTTACGACGTTGCTCCTACTTTTTCAGGCTCTGTCTATTTTGAAATCTCCGGAGTAATAGGAGATGCGCCTCGCCTTGGCAGTCGCATACTGCCCATTGAAATGATGCACCGCGTCATTCATCTACGCGCGCTTCTCTCCGGTGTTGGTATCGCGAGTAAAGCACTCTCTATATCTTCGGGTTATAATTTTACGCTACACACAAGCGACGGCTGGCGGCTACTCTTTTATGGTGATGCATTACCTGAGGAACTTATTGAGCGTATTAGTACAGTGCTTGATTCTGAGATGTTTATTGAGCTCATGAAAAAAAAGGATAATCCTCTTTCGTACATTGACCTTCGCTACGGAAACAAGATTTTTTACATGTTTACAGAGTAGTGTCGCGGTAACTTTATTTTGCGTCTTCCACAGAAGGATGTTGTGCTGGATAGGGGACGCTATTATGGATTGAGGCACGCGACATTCGCGGACACACGCGGAGTTTGAGTTACGAAATGGCCCCTCCCCCTGGCCAGGGGGAGGTTGGGAGGGGGTAGATTGCAGAAATACGGCCAGAAATCTACCCCACCCTAGCCCTCCCCCTGGCCAGGGGGAGGGAATAAATCCGAATTTCATAATTCTAAAGACGTGGACTTAACGCAGAAGACCGCAGAATTAATAAAGGTTCATCCTGTTGAAAAACAGAGTAGGCAAGTGTGTTATTCTAATTACATGGCAACACGTCATCTTTCCCTTTCGCTTTTTAGCATTATTGCTTTTGTAGTCGGGCTTACGGCAGCGTCTGCTTTTTTTTCTCCCAGAATCTCAAGTGAGCTAAATGCCGCTTCTCCAATACTTGCTGTAGCCATGAGTGGTACCCACATTACGCCGGGAAAGTTTGCTCCGCTCCACTTTTCTCCCCCCGCTCGGGGAAAGTTGGTCGGAGTGGACCTTGACCAGTCGACTGTGCATCTTTTTGAAGACGAGGCGTTGGTAGCCTCTTTTCCTCTTGTAGGAGCAGCTCCGGAAGGATCTCTTTGGGAGTTGGCTCCCGGAAACTATAAGGTGAAAACAAAGCGGGCCTTGCACACCTCACCCATCACGCGGGTTCAAGTTCCATGGGCAGTGCATTTTTTTGGAAACTCATTTTTTCACGGCGAACCCTTAGCCCCGAGCAGTACGGCTTCGGGACCATTGCTAACACGTCTTGCCAGCTACGCGTCGCTTAAGTTAGCTGAAGATGACGCAGAGAAACTATACAGATTTGCAGAGATCGGCACGCCTGTATCCGTTCTCTCGACGAGTAAGTACGGAGAGCATCTGCGACTCGCTTCAGCGTCCACAGAGGACCCTTCCGCTATTTTTGTAGAAAAGGGAGTTTCCAAGCCAAATCTTACCGCCTCTGCCTATCTTCTTAAAGACATGGAGACGGGTACGATTATTTTCGAGGAGCGTGCTCACGAACCTCTGCCCATAGCCTCTGTTTCAAAACTAGTGACGGCCATGGTATCAGAAAAGTTGCTCACCAGGGATCGCATGGCTACTGTGTCAGCCGGAGCGGCCGCCACGGAGGGGTCGGCTGGCAATCTGTCTGCAGGTGAGCGAGTGGCCATTGGGGATCTCCTTTACGCGCTTCTGTTGCCATCAAGTAATAAGGCCGCTGAGGTAATAGCCGAGACGGCCGGGCGCGAGCGATTTATGAAGGCTATGAACGAAACCGTGCGTTCTCTCGGGATGAGCACCACTTCCTTTAAAGACCCCAGTGGTTTAAGCCCCAAAAACATCTCCACGGCGAATGACATTGTCTTATTGGCAGAGCATCTTTTGGCGAATGCGCCGGAGATTCTTGAAATTACCACCACCCCCTCATACGGCTCGCTCTCAAGTAAGCACGTTTGGACAAACCCGAATCGACTCATGGTTAATCGTAACCCGCGCTACATCGGCGGGAAGACGGGTTACATTCCGGAAGCTGGTCAGACATCGATAGCGATTTTTTCATTCCCGGTGAGTGAGTTTGTGGAGAAACGATTTGCGCTCGTGCTTTTACGAAGTTATAACAGGGATGCCGACACCCGTGCCGTCCTGCGTTACTTGGAAGATGGGCTTGTATACGACACGGGGATACCTCCTACAGACGATGATCTGTTTTCTCGATTTACTCATAGTACGAGCACTGCTCCTTCCGTGGCGAATGTAATTGCTGTTGGAAACATTTTGGCAAGCGACACTCTCGAGATGGAGTTGCTTCAGAGGGGTAGCTCATACTCGAAAGTTTTTGCCGCCTCTACCTACCTGAAAGGCGCCTCTATTGCTTTTGGTAATCTGGTTGGGGCTGTCACAACCGCCGGAACGCGGGCGACTGAGGGTTCTACCTTGCGCACCCCTAGGCGCGCCCTTACGGCACTCTCCGCGAGCGGTATTAATGCCCTGCATATCGCAAATGAGCACCTAGGTGATTGGGGCCGAACAGGCTTGGGGCAGACTTTGGGCGAACTCAAGCTGGCCGGCATTGATGTTTTGGGAGCAGGTGATAATGGTCGTGCGGCGCGAGGAGTGGTTGTGCGGGAAGTGAACGGACTTAGATTGGGCATGCTTGGAGTAAGCACAGTAGGACCAGGATGGCTCTTTGCGGAAAAGAGTCTGCCGGTCTCTCTGCGGGCCGATGATCCCAGTCTGCTCCCGTTGGTGCGTGCCGCCTCAGCCGAACTCGATCACCTAATTATTACAGTTGGCCTAGACTCTGCTCTTCCGGGGGAGCGAGCAGAGGTGCGCAAGCTGGCCCATAGCTTGATTGATGCCGGAGCTCGAGTGGTAATTGGCATGGGCCCATCAGTCCCCGGTAACTTTGAGCGATACCGCGAGGGGGTAATTGCCTACAGTCTCGGTGATTTTTTTCGTGAGCCCGCGTCAAAGGTTGATTCTGGAGCTGGGCCTATGTCGGGGCCAGCAGAAGGTCTAGCGCTAGAGCTTGTTTTTGATAAAAAGAGTGTCCTTGCTATAAACGCGGAGCGGGTGATTTCAAACGATGTCCTTCAGCCGGTGCTGGCGAACACTGAAAATTAAACTCTGTGCTCAATCGGCTTTGAATTACGAAATGGCCCCTCCCCCTGGCCAGGGGGAGGTTGGGAGGGGGTAGATTGCAGAAATACGGCCCAAAATATACCCCACCCTAGCCCTCCTTACAGGAGCTGTACACCTTTTGGCTCTTTTCTTCGCTCCACCTGTCCCGACCGTAGCGTCGGGGCTCGAAAACAGCTCAAAAGGTCTTGCGACTTGGGTCCCTTGCCCAAGTCTCACCCTGGCCAGGGGAGGGAATAAGTCCGAATTTCGTAACTCAAAGTCAAAGAAAAAGGAAGGCCTACCCCTAATGAACGAGGTAGGCCTTTCATGAGAGAGGGCGTTTATCGTACGACAGACTTGATTTTGTCTGCCATGAAGAGCGATATCGCGAGTCCTACAAACATGTAAGCGAACACCTTCTGCACAAAGTTTCGCGCTCGGTTGACATGCTTGGGCTGTTGTCTGCCAGACTTTTCTTTTCCCTCGCTTTCTGAAGCGGAACTATTGATGACTGCCCGAAACTCCTTTGCTCCGTTTTTCTCCAAAACCATCGCCCGATAGAGGGCAATAGCGATCTCACGGCCGGCGAGGAGCCCGAAGAAGACCCAGGTGGTCGACATCGGGATGTCGTTTACCTCCTTGAAGTACCACAGGAGGGTTCCATAAGCGACATCTATGGCCGTTGCCGACCGGATGTCTTTGACCTGGGTATGGCCTTCGACGCTCCAGGCAATCTCTCCGCCCTCGCTCCTGAAGATGTTCAACATCCCTATGTTGAGCAAAGCAAGCATGCCCGCAAAAGCCAAGGGTGGTACCGGTCTCGGCAGAAAGACAAACATGTTCGCCAGATCGTGAGTGAGCCATGCCGCGAGCAAATAGCTCGTAGTCATGCTCTGGACAAAGCGCCAACCCGGTGCGTCTTTGGCCTTTAGGCGTTTGCGCTTTTGGAAAGCCAAACGCTCAAGCCGACCCTCCACATTCTGGGCACGCAGTGTCTGAAGGAGCGTGGCGCACATGCGACGTTTTGCCAAGAATCCGCGGATGTTTCGCTTGAGAAACCAAAGAGTGGCCGGGCCGAAAAGCACCGCAAACCAAATCAGAAACCCTGCCGCAAACGCGTAGACGTAGCCGTTGCAAGACTTCCACACCATACTTTCGATGACCGAACCCGGCGCGAAAACCGAGAGCGTCATAAACGAAGTGGAGATTGGCATTCGCCACTTCGTGCAAAAGTACACGGTGAGTGGCGCAAGCGCGTGCCACCATGTCACGGGAATCTCCGGGATGCTGTTCAGTCGGCCATAGTCGCATCGCCCGTCATGGGCGAAATAAGCGTACAATACAGTGCTGTTTAGCACTACGAGTGGTAGTATGACCTGTAGCAACCATGAGAGGCGCTTGTTTGACGCGATGTAGGTGCCGAGCGTCTGCGCGGCATCATTTCTCATGCAGGACCAAGCGCTCAATCCGGCACTAATGCCTGCTGTCAAGATTGTTCCAAAGAACACGAGGCCCTCCTTTCGGGCTATTTTCCTAAGTGACCTGTCCGGAGTCAGTATACACATAAGAGTTGCACATAGCCATCAGGTCTATCATTGAGTTTGAGTAACTACTCACAAAAACGAGTGGCGGCTAACTAGCACAACATATCTCGCTCCGTCTTTGCCACCGCCTTTGGCGGGGTCCCGTCCGAAGGCGGGACCCCGCCAAAGGCGGTGGCAAAGACACTTACTCATGATTGTAAGCAGGTACTAGTTTGTGTCTATTCTAAATGGTGTAGTCGCAGTATAATATTTACATGCCCTTTCTCCATCACACTCCCATCCGGCAGAAGCGTAACGACCTCGCTCTTGCTCTCGACGCGGGAAGAGAGTCTGGCGATTATCTCGGTGTTTTTTTACGTTCGCCATTAGGGACTGCCTTTTGGCTTCGTTCGGAGATTCCCCATGAGGCCCGGCGCTCGCTTGAGGAGCGCACCATCCTGCTTCGAGCCGAGCGGATGCCGCCTCTATACTCACTTTCGGCCGGGGAGTATGTCGCGTGGCTTTGGGATGCCTATCCGGATTTTGCCTACCTCCTTTCTTCTCACGGAATGAAACGAGCCGATGCCCAGTCAGCTATGAAATGGGTGGAAGAGGAGAGGAGCGGCGAAGTTTTTTTAGTTTCTATGACGCACGGGGCGGAGCTGGCACGACTTGAGGCACTTATTCTGGGAGACAGCAAGAAGTCTGTTTTTATAACAACAGATTCTGTCGCTTTGGGAGAGAAGCTCCTTCGTCTTTTTGTTGATAGACAGCGGGCGCAAAAAAATGTAGCCTTGCTTACCTCGGAAAGTTTTTCAATGGTTCCTGGAAAGGAGTTAAGCGCGGATATTTTGCGTGAATACATCCGCCACGTCTTCGACGTGGCGGTCGGTTCCGGGGCAAGAATCGTAGTAGTGGAGCATTTTTCAGCTCTTGATTTTGCCACTGGAGCGCTGGGCCTAGACCTCCTTAAAATTATCGAAGAGTATCTTCATTGTGGATTACGCATGGTGGCTGTGGTCACGCCTGCGCGGGCGCACGCGCTCTTGGGTCGAGGGGTCATCAAAAAAAATGCCGAGCTTTTTCATCTCAGGATGCCCACCCATGGGGATTTAATTGCAACTCTAAAACGATTAGTCGCTCGTGCCGAGCAGGTGCATGGCATCATTTTCACCTACCCCGCACTTGTCCGCTTGGTCGACAACGTTCTTTCTACCAAAGGAAGTGGCGACGCTCATGAGCAGGTGGCCACCAATCTCGCTCGGGTAATAGCCCTGGCGTCAAAACGTCGCCAACATCGTATTACAGCCACGGACGTTTCTTCTCCCACCTGCTACTTAAAACCTACTGCCTAAACTACTTTGAGCTACGAAACTCGTCATTGCGAGCGCAAAGCGCGAAGCAATCAAGAAAATAATGCTGTGCTTCCTGGATTGCTTCGCGCTTTGCGCTCGCAATGACGACAATTTTAGGTGTTGCGTAACCAACAGTAGACTACCTCCTTTTACCCCATGTCTACCTCTTTTTGGGACAGTCTACCTCGACCTATTATCGCCCTCGCCCCCATGGCCGATGTCACGGACGTGGCTTTTCGGCGAGTCATAGCTAAGTATGGAAAGCCCGACGTGATGTGGACAGAGTTTGTCTCGGTCGAAGGCCTTACACACCCAATGGGTCGCGAGAAACTACTCCTCGACCTTGCTTACGATGAAATAGAAAGGCCCATTGTGGCGCAGGTCTTTGGCGCTGACCCCGAGAAGTTCTACGAGGTGGCCCGCCTGTGTGTCGAGCTCGGCTTTGACGGCATTGATATTAATATGGGATGCCCGGTGGACAGCATCAACCGACAGCGAGCCGGCACCGATCTTATTAAAAACCCATCGCTCGCGCAAGAGATCGTCCGTGCCACGAAGCAAGGTGTCGTGGACGCTGTTTTTAATTGTCATCCCGGACATGATCCGGGATCCAGGTCCGTACCTATTCCTGTCTCCGTTAAAACCCGGGCCGGCTACAGTCAGCCCTCGATCGAGACATGGATTCCCCAGCTCCTCGAGACCGAACCTGCGGCGCTCATTCTGCACGCTCGCACCAAAAAAGAGATGTCAAAGGTTCCCGCCCCCTGGGAGCGGATTAAGCAAGCGCGCGAGATTCGCGATGCCATGGGCTCCACGACACTACTCATCGGTAATGGCGACGTCGAGAATGTCGGTCAAGCGTTCGCGAGAGTAGAGGAGACTGGCGCGGACGGAGCAATGATTGGCCGGGGCTTCTTTGGCAATCCTTGGCTCTGTGCGGATTTGAGAGCCGAGCGCGAGGCGTGGCTCACTGCAAAAAAAGCACCTGGTACATTTTTGAACCCTAAAAATGTACCAGGTAGTTTAGAAGACCCCCGCGAGAAGCTCCCGTGGGCCGAGCGTCTACGTGTTCTCATTGAGCACGCGCAACTTTTTGAGGAACTCATCATGCCCCAGAAGCCTTTTGCCGTCATGCGCAAGCACTTCGGCTCCTATGTCAGTGGCTTTGATGGTGCGAAGGAGTTGCGCATACAGTTAATGGTGGCTGAAAGCGCCTCAGAGCTGGAGAAAATACTGAGAGATGCCGGCTACCCTGCATAGAATCAGAATATCTATAGTATGTCATGTCAACTTGCAATGTTAAGCACACCTGCTATACTGTATACAGAAAGTTCTTTACACAAGTAAGTGATGAGATACGTGCACCGAAGTTATTCGGTTCAGCTATCTCATCACTTGCGGTAATGGTCTGGAGGGTCGGCGCGTTTCGGTATGTGGCCCCGCTCAACCCCCCTTAGTGTGCGGCAGCTACCGACCGCGCCGGCCGCTCCAGGCCATTACCCCCCTCGCCTTCCCATCCGGGTTGAGGCGATTACCCCGAGCCCAGCTCGATACTAGGAGAAGGTATCGACCATCTGGCCGGGGTTTCTTCATGCTTATTTTTTGTTTTACCGGGTCTAATGGCTAAGCGGATTGTGAATTACGAAACTCGCATTTATTCCCTCCCCTGGCCAGGGTGAGGAGCAATTTCGTAATTCAAAGTAAGCGGATGCTAGGCACTGGCTCACTATAAGCATAAGCTATCCTAAGCAGTAGGCTATTGGTGGTGGAAAACAATAAGGTGTCCAAATATGCTATATTACCAACTACTATGTTTCGTAAAAATGTCACCACCAGCATTGAAGCGGCGCTCTTGAGGGCGGGATTAGTGGATAGTGAGGAAGGATTTAAACAACTTAATTTTGCCGTAGGCTATCCTGACACTGCGGAGCATGGTGACTATACCACCAACATCGCCCTCGTCTTGAGTAAGAGCCTCGGAAAGCCACCCAGAAAAGTGGCGGAGGCTATTGTGGCCGCTCTGCCGGAGTCGGACATCATCGCTTGTGTGGAGGTGGCTGGGCCCGGGTTTATCAACTTCTTCTTACGGCCGGAGGCTCTCGCGCAATCGCTCGTGCGGGTGATTAAAGAAGGGGATGAGTTTGGTAAAGGTAAGTCGCTTATAGAAAAGCGCATGATGTTTGAGTATACCGACCCGAATCCTTTCAAGGTGTTCCACATCGGCCATCTGATGGCAAATACGGTAGGGGAGGCGTGCGCGCGTCTGGCCGAGTGGCAGGGGGCCACGGTTGTTCGGACGAACTACCAAGGGGATGTCGGCCTGCATATCGGTCGCGCGCTTTACGGTATGCGAGAGATGCGAGACACCCAGCCCCCTGAGGCCGCGCTCGGCGTGGAGAAGGTCGCTTGGCTCGCTGATGCCTACGTACGGGGCGCGACTGCGCATGCGGAGTCGCCCGAAAAGGCCACAGAGATAGAGAACATAAACAAGGCGGTGTACGAGAAGATTGATGCAGAAATAAACGAGCTCTACCAACTTGGGCGTCGCTGGTCGCTTGACTACTTTGAGGAGCTTTATCAAAAGCTCGGCACGAAGTTCGACCACTATATTTTTGAGTCGGAAGTGGCTGGGCCGGGCATGGAAACAGTGCGCGACTATCTGGCCAAAGGAGTTTTTGCAGAGTCAGAGGGGGCCATCATCTATGATGGCGAGAAGCACGGTCTTCACAAGCGCGTCTTTATCACCTCGGCCGGCCTGCCCACCTACGAGGCGAAGGACATTGGAAACCAGCTCCGCAAGTTTGCACTCGAGCCGACCCTGGATTTTTCTTACATATTCACAGGTGCTGAACAGCAGGAGTATATGAAGGTGGTGCTTGCCGCCATGCATGATATTCGGCCCGATATTGCCGAGAAGACCACCCACCTCACCCACGGTCTTATGCTCGGCCCCGATGGCAAGAAGATGTCATCACGCAAAGGTGGAGCGCCTTCGGGGGACGGGCTTCTCCTTGAGCTTGAAGGGTTGGTGGCGCAGAAGCTCGCTGTAAGTAGGTACGACTTTCCGCCGGAGGAGGCACGCGTGGTGGCCGATAAGGTGGCGGTGGCCGCCGTAAAGTACGCCATCCTGCGCCAGCATTTTGAAAAGAACATTATCTTCGACCACGAAGCGGCCACCTCTTTCGAGGGCGACTCGGGTCCATATCTGCAGTACACCTACGCGCGGGCCAAGTCAGTGATACGAAAGGGAGAGGATCTCGGACTCGTGTCTTCTATGGAGAATCAAGAACTCCCAGGCGCTCTCGAGCGACATCTGGCTCGCTTCCCGGAAGTAGTGGCTGATGCGTGGATGGCAATCACGCCAAGCGGCATTACAACCTATCTTATTGAGATTGCTCGCCTGTTCAACAGTTACTACGGCGACCACCCAATCATTCGAGAAGGTGTTCCGGAAACCGCATACCGCCTTGCGCTCACCGCCGCTGTGGCGCAAGTGATGAAAAACGGACTGACCATTTTAGGGATACCGATGGTGGAGAAGATGTAGATACTCGTAAAACACAAAGCACAAAGTACAAAACTCCACAGAGTACAAATACTTTTCAGCCTATGTTTCTGCGTTCGTGATTTTGGAGCCTTGCGTATGTAAGCTTTGTGTTTTACGGCCTTGCGGTGCCGGTGTCGTGTGCTAATCTATGGCAATAGCCGTTAGGCTTTTTATATATCACCAAAATCAAATTAATCCATGTCCAGCCCCAATAAGCAAACAAAGACAAACTCGCGCATGTCAAAAAAGAAGGTTTCTCCCGCCTCCACTTCCCATCGCCTCTCTCCTCACGTGCGTCCAGAGCGCTATCGCATCCACATAGAGCCGGACATTCCTGGCGGTACTTTTGTCGGTACCGCTCATATTGACCTCCTTATCGCGAAGCCCACCCGTGAGATTCATTTTCATGCAAACGAGCTTGTCGTACATGGTGCGGAGTTAGAAAGCTCTGAAAACCTGAAGCCACACACTATCGGTTATGACATAGAGCGAGAGTCTGTCGTTCTTCATTTTGAGCAGCCAGTATCTGGCGCCCACACTCTCGCGCTTGATTATGCTGGCAAAATCAACGAGCACTTGGTTGGCTTTTATCGGAGTACTTATACCGTGAAGGGCGAGACTCGACACTTGGCCACTACCCAGTTTGAAGCCACGGACGCTCGTCGAGCTTTTCCCTGCATTGACGAGCCATCACACAAGGCCACCTATGAGCTCTCTTTTACTGTGGAAAAACAGCATACCGTCATATCTAATACTCACGAGACGGCAATGACCGAGCTAGAAAATGGCAAGCGTCACATTCAGTTTGCTCCTACCCCCAAGATGTCCTCCTATCTAGCCGCTTTTGTGGTAGGGGAGTTTGAGCACCTGGAGGGTCGTTCTAAGCGCGGAGTGCGGGTGCGTGTGAATACTACTCCGGGAAAGAAGCACCAAGGCGCTTATGCTCTTGATGTAACTCTGCGCATACTTGATTTCTATGAGACATATTTTGGAGTTCCGTATCCCCTCGACACTCTTGATCTGATTGCCATTCCGGACTTCTCGTCGGCGGCAATGGAAAACTGGGGGGCGATTACATTCAGAGAGCCAGCCCTTTTGGTTGACTCAAAGAACTCCTCTTCAGCCATTAAACAGCGTGTGGTGGAGGTTATTGCCCACGAGCTCGCGCACATGTGGTTTGGAAATCTTGTCACCATGGAGTGGTGGACTCACCTGTGGCTAAATGAGGGTTTTGCGACTTGGATGTCTTATAACGCCATGGACCATCTTTTCCCGGAGTGGCGCGTTTGGACCCAGTTTATTTCCAACGAGTATGCCATGGCCCTTGAGCTTGATGGCCTTACCTCCACACACGCGATTGAGATTCCCGTCAAGCACCCTCGCGAGATTCGAGAGATTTTCGACACCATCAGCTATCTAAAGGGCGCTTCTGTTATCCGCATGATTGCCGACTATTTGGGAGAAAAGAAGTTTCGGGCCGGCTTGCGTCTATATATGTTGCGCCACGCCTATGGAAATACCGAAACCGAAGACCTTTGGGACGCTCTCTCCACTGTTTCAGGGGAAGATGTGCGCGCCATAATGAAGGAGTGGACAGGAAAGCCCGGCTATCCGTTAGTCAAGATAAAGAAGCATCCAAAGGGCTTACTCGTAGAGCAGGAGCGTTTTTTTGCCAGTGAAGTAGAGCGGAAAGTAAGCAAAGACGGTACTTTGTGGAAAATACCTACGACCATCTCTATCGGAAAGGAAACGAAGTTAAAACGTCTCCTTCTTGGTAAAAAGCGCGAACTCTTGCCGATAGATTGGGACAAGAGTTCGTGGGTTAAACTTAATTTTAAACACAGCACTCTCTGTCGAACTCACTACGACGAAGCGCTTTTTTTGGGTGTTAAGGAAGCGAAGTTCACAAAAGAGCTCAAGGCAAGAGACCGCATCGGGTTTCTAGGAGACTTAATGGCATCGGCGCGGAGTGGAGTTGCCAGCAACAATGATCTCGTCCAGGCCCTCAACTGGTTTGCAGATGAGCGTTACTATACCATATGGGTGGCGATTTCCGGAACACTGGGCGCTCTTTCCGGCCTCCTCTCGGGAACCTCTCTTGAGCCGGCCTTTAAGGAATACGCGCGAGGGCTCTACTCCCCGGTGGCACACAGTCTCGGCTGGAAGTCGAAGCGCGGAGAAGGTCACCTTGAAGCAAAACAGCGCGGACTTATTATTGGCGGTGCCGGCATTTTTGGGGTACCGGAGATAGTAAGAGAGGCCAGAGCGCGTTTTGAAGCTCACGCAAAGCACAAAAAACAGATTGAGCCGGACTTACGCTCGGCTGTATATGCCACTGTTGCACTTCATGGAGGAGAGAAAGAGTGGAAGCAGATGCTCGCGCTTTATGACGAGACGGAGCTTCAAGAGGAGAAGAGTCGCTTGGCTCAAGCTATGGTCCTTTTCCGTCAGCCAAAGCTCATTGCAAGGTCTATCAGCTTCGCGGTCGGCCCAAAGGTGCGGTTACAAGACAGTGTTCATGTGCTTGTAGCTATGGCGCGTGGTAACGATAAGGCGCGACAGACACTTTGGAACTATCTCGAGACAAACTGGGAAAAGCAGAGCGCTCGTTTTCAGTCAGGCCTCACCTATTTTGCGCGCCTAATAAACGCCCTTCTCTCCGGCATGACAGGGCCGGGAGAGCTACAGGAAGCCGAGCAGTTTCTTAAAAAACACATGTGGAAAGGCGGCGAGCGAGCGGTTGCTCAAGCCATCGAAAATGGCAAAGCCAATACTGCTTGGAAAAAGAGAGCGGTGAGGGAATTGAAGAGTTATTTTACCAAGGGAAAATAAGTTAGATTCCAGAACCAAGAGCACGGCACCCCACATTAATCGAGAAGAATGCAAGAGATAAAAAAGAACAGGTCACGACCGGGGTCGTGACCTGAATGCTCGAGCCGCACGTCGAGCCTAACGCTTCAAGAGAATGGGATTAATGTAACGCTCGAAGATGTCCTTCCCGTAGACGGCCATCATGATGCTCTCGAATACGTAAGTCTCATGGTCATCGAGCTTCCCACCTCCCTTCGCCAGTTCCCCCAGGTATTCTTCGCATGCCCGGAGAACAGGCGCCCAGTTCAGTTCTGCGACCGGTTGTGGCATTATCTTTGCCAGCTCCCGTCTCTCGATTTCTGCCTGAAGCTCTTCGTCCGAAACCGAGTCCAGGTTGACTGTCTTGCCCACACCATACCTCCTTGTCCCCACATGGGACATTTTCCGCAAGGTGAGTGTTTGGATTGAGGGGCTTATTTAGCCAGGCAATTCCATGATATTCATATCACACATACGCATATTACGCAAGGAGCTCCTCCGCCACCGCTTTTACATCACCACCGTCGGCCTTGCCCTTGAGTTCTTTCATAATGGCTCCGACCAGTATTCCTGATTTCGATTTATCAAGTGCTCCCATTTCGGCGAGCTTAGCTTCGGCAATCGGCCTAATCTCATCGCGGCTCATTATCTTGGGCAAGTAGGCTTCGAGAAGCTCGAGCTCCGCCTGTTCTGCCTCGGCCAGGTCGGGGCGTTTGCCTTTGGTGTACTGCTCGATGGAGTCCTTCCTTTGTTTAACCTGCCGGCGGATGACTCCGAGCGCCTCCTCATCTGAAAGAAGTTCGTCCGGCTTACGCTTAGTGGCCACAAGCTCGTTTACAAAAGCAGCGAGAAGGCCTCGTAATACAGAAAGTCGAGTCTCTTCCTTTGCAAGCATTGCCTGTTTTATCTCATTACGAATGTCGTCTTGAATCATGTTGTGAGTAAAATGAATAACTGTCTCAGTCTAGCACATTTAGTATTGCAAAAAAACTCACTGTCGAAGCTCGTCACTAAACATATGTACAGCAGACCTACCAACCAGCATATCACCCAGACCGTCCAAAAACGGGTCCAGAAGCAAGGCTTCTTAATTTTTACAATAACTCATGTGGCTAATAGTAAAGACTTTTTACCACCGCATCCCGCCATGGCGGGATTGTTTTCGGACGGTCTGGGGTGGGGAAGATGTAACTCCATTTTTAGGTTTCGGCGTGGCTTTTCTAGTTTAGATTTCTGTGCTATAATAGATTACTTTTGTATGCCAGCCCCAAAGACGCAATTTGTAGATGAGCCGTTGGCCAAGAAACGCCTACGCGTGGCTGTCGCCCGTAGGCGCAAAGCACTACAGCTTGTTATCGCGGAAATCGAAGAAACGCGCGAGGAGCTTCATTTAATAAAACTTGAATACGATAGAAGAATCGGCAGACTATACTTACGAATCGAAGAGATTGATGAGGAAATATTTGAACAAAGACGCCTCCACGACCTTTTATTAAAAAACATACCCATAGCTGATGCCAAGCGCATTACGGCCGAGCGAGCGCGCGCCCAGCGAGAACGCGAAGAGGCAAAGGCGGAAGATCAGGGCAGATTGCAAGAAGAGATAAATGCGAGCGCAAAGAAAATAAAGCCGGCAGAACGCGAAGAGCTTAAGAGAGTTTGGCGCCAACTAGCCTTTCGCTTTCACCCAGACCTGGTGGCTTCAGAAGAAGAGAAAAGCCGCCGGGAGCATATGATGAAAAGAGTTAATGAGGCCTACAATCGCTCTGACCTCAAAGGATTGCAAGCTCTTGCGGTAGAGTCAGGCGAAGCGCAAAATGAAGAAGTTGATGATGTTTCAATGGAGAATCTTGAACAGAACCTCATGGATATTGAGGCCTGTATCCGTCGGATGAAGCAGAAACTACAGGCCTTTCATCGTTCGGAGTGGTACGCCTGGAAAGAAGGTATCGCCACTGCCAAAAAGAAAAAGCAAGATTTTTTCGCCGTACACGAAAAAAACACTCGTAAATCTGTGGTTGCCAAAGAGCGCGAACTCGCGAAGATTAAGGAGATGGTGACCGCCTTCAAGTAAACCAACATCCCCAGTCACTTAGTGACTGTGGATGTTGGTTTTGTTATAATTACAGAATGAGAAACCTCAAGTTTGAAAATGGGGAATATTATCACATCTACAACCACGCCATCGAGGGACGCGACCTTGTGCTCGATAGGCACGACGCAAATCGCTGGGTCATGGATCTGGTCGAGTTCAACAAAGTAGAGTCGATCGGCAGTCTACGAGAGGCTATGCGGCCGAGTCGTCACAAACCCCACACTTATATCCCCAGTCACTTAGTGACTGGGGTGGCGGAGACTGAACGTTTGGTCGACATCATATGTAGGTGCTTGAATCCAAACCACTTCCATCTTGTACTCAGTCAGCGGGTCGAAGGCGGCATCTCTGCCTTTATGCACAAGCTTGGGATGGGATACTCGCACTACTACAATACCCGCTACCAACGGAAGGGAAGACTTTACCAGGACACCTTCAAGGCGACATTTGTGACCGACAACGACTATCTCCTTTATTTGAGTGTCTATACTAATCTTAACGATAAGGTACATCAACTACCCGTAAGGGTCTCGAAGGAGTTAGTCCGTTCGAGCTGGGGTGAATACACAGAGAGGGCAGAGGGCCCGTGTGACCCAAGCGTAATTCTCAAGCAATTTAGGAGTGTGAATGAGTACAAGCGATTTGCCGCAAAATCTCTCCAAGAGATGCTTGAAGCAAAGAAGGAGCAAAAGGAGTTGAGACACATCATGTTCGAGTTTGATTAACCTATCTCACTCAACCCCCAGCCACTAAGTGGCTGGGGGTTGAGTGAGAATGAAAATGAAAAGAGCGGCCCGTCCTGCTGTGCTGCAGGGGAGTCCGCTCTGTGTGCGCGTCTTAATGGCGACGCTAGCCTATGTTGGGCTACTTAAGCCCGGGGACCCTCCGTTGCCTTGCGAGGGGTACTACTCACCGGCCCGTAGGCCTCTGGATACTACCGAAAGACATGTGTGTCTTAAAAAAAATAAACGAAAGACCCTAGAAACGAGGAACAATAATATTGTTCCATGCGCGGTGCCTCGCTACCTGGAACGAGACTTGCCGAAACTCTCCGTGCGCGTGTCGTATCGCTCGCGCTCTCGGTCGAGCTCGGCGTTGGCCTCATCGAGCCAGTCCTCCTCGGCCTGAAATTCGGCCTTGGTGAGGATGCGCTCCATCTCCTTGCGCGACATGCGCAAGAAGTAGCGGCGGGCGAAGGCCCTCAGGTGTTCCTGACGGAGAGCGTGAAGGTGGTGGCGCCCCTGGATACCCAGGTACTTCCTCCAACCCCAGCTCATCGACTCGAACTCGAGAGCGAAAAGGCGGGCGAAGCCCTCACAGGACTTCCACTGGATGTCGAACTGGAGGCAGCCCACAGCCTCCGGGTCCGCGAGTGGCCGAGCGTTATGGATGTCGAGGTCAATGAACTGGACCTGCAATCCCCAGTGCCTCTCCTCGACGATGAGGGCGAGGCGATTCAAAACCGCCATCCTCCAGTCTTGCTCCTTTCGAGCGAGCAAGAGGTCCTTCTTCACCTGGAACAGCGTCAGCTGGTCTATATCTTTCCTCCTCTCCGCTTTTGCGGGTAGGGGAGTCCGAAGTCGTTTCAGACTCCGCCACTTTAGTCTGCAAGGTTGAACCTTACTGACACTAAAGTGGCGAAGCCTGTTGTGAGTAGTAGTTTGTAAAGAGCTTCCCTTTCGTCCTTGCGCCGCGCTCACCGAATGGCGAAAGCGAGGACTCATCAGGCGGGATACACATCCCGCGAGGGCGGCAGTTTGTGGTAACACTGCCAACCTTGAAGCCTACTTGCCGCTCCTGCTTCTCCTCGCCCTTGACTCCTGGTAGGAAAAGAACAGAGAGTAGCGCGTCCCCACTGCATCATTGCCGAAGATGGTGTTGAACTGCTGGAAGTTGATCCGGATCCCAGAGTTCTGTTTCAGCCATCTATTGGCCTGTTCCTCGACGGAGCTTGAATCGCTACTAACGAAGATCTTCACTTTCATTGTCGCTTCACCTCCTTCCGTAGAAAGATTGTAGTTACCCCACGACCTCTTCTCTCCTCACACCCAGTCGGGCTTGGCGGAGAGAAAGTGGTCGAGGAGATCGTCCTCGTATTGATGGACGGCGATCTTCCCGCAGGTGGTGTCGCCGTAACGTTGTGCGATGACATTCAGGTCCCGATTGAGGACCCTCCGGATGGCCACCCGATGAGGGGCGATGACCGCGAGGACATCGCGATTCCAGCCCCGGTGGTCCATGTGGAGCCAGTAAGAGCTCCTCTTGTCATCCTCCTCGCAATCGCACGTATGGGGGTCACTCACACCCATCTGCACCAGGTAGTGCGTGAGATTGGTCGGGCCGAAGTTGGTGGCGCGCTTCAGTTGGGCCAGCCACTCCTCGCGTTCGCTCATGGCGAACCTCCTTTGTAGGTTTTAAACTTGGTGATGCCGCGTCACCTTTTGAAGATTCGTGTCCGCTGTCATTCCGGACTTGATCCGGAATCCAGATGGTTTCATCCTGGATTCCGGCATTCGCCGGAATGACACGGGGCTGACAAATACTCAAAAGGTGGGGCCGACAGCGTGGTGCGTGCTATCGACCCAAGCCCAGCCTTACCGCGTCGCCCTATCGAGAATCATCTCGACAGGGTATGGAGGCAGGTTCACTGCGCTGATGCCGAACGACCCGCCTTCCTCCTTCCATACGACCAGGTAGCCGTGCGGGGCGAAGGCGATGATCAGCATCTTGATGTGGTCTGCCGTGGCAAACCTCATCAAGCCCAGTTCTACGCTCCGCCGCGAGTCGTCCGCCCAGATGACCTCCTTGCCGTAGTCGACAAGAGGCGGTCTTGGGGAAACGCCTGCGCCGTAGGCGTAGTACCTGCCCTTGTCCGGGGTGAGTCGAAGCGTGTACAGGCCGAAGTTGATCTTCGGTCGGTAGGTCACGTCGCTCAATCCTGAACGCATCCCGGCTAGGAAGTAGAGGATTGCCATCCGCCACTCCCGCTCCGGGAACCATCGGTCGCCGCTGACCTGGATGATTTCAAGCTCGAGATCCGGGAGATCTTCGAGGATGATGTCCAGCTCGAGGGGCTTCTCGACGACGGGGCTGGGGTTACGGTTCTGAAATATGGGGGACCTCCTTGGGGTCACGGGTTGGTGGTCGGAGCGTTAGGGAAAAACTCCCGTTGCAAAGCTCCATTTTGACCACTCTCAACACCGTGAACTCGCCAAGTATGGGCGCCGACAGTCTCGAACCGATTTTTTAATGTGCTGGCAGAACTCTCATTCCGCCTATTGAAGATTTGTCTGTACGCCTTGGATTCCCTGCCTGCGGCAGGCCGGCCGGCTGGAGTTTACCCCGTACCGGATGCGGGGCCGGCATGACATAAGGCTGACGAATGCTCAATCGGCGGCGCCGACAGTACTCGATGACTGGCGACCCTCACCGACCCTGGCTTCACATACTAATCAGCCTGTGTAAAAAGTCTTTAAAAGACTGACTTCACACAGAACCTTTCGCAAGGATACAATCCTCGCCGTCATACAGGGATGGCGACCCGGAAGCCTTCGGTCGGCAGAAACGGGCTTACGGACGGCGCTTGGCCATCACAACACCCACGTAAGCCCTAACTGAAATCTGGCCATATGTTATCATGGATAGTTGTCGCTGTCAATAGATAGACAAGGACCCGCCCCTTTATCTAGGGATGTCCTTATTTACAGCCATACTTTGAAGTAAGAAAAAAATTTTGACTGTGCTAGACTTAATAGATGCAGTCTGGTGAATTTGAGAAACAGTACAAGGCTCTCACTCCCACCCAAAGGGAGGCGGTGGATGCCATTGAGGGGCCAGTGATGGTGGTGGCTGGGCCGGGGACAGGGAAGACTCAAATTCTTACACTTCGTATCGCGAATATTTTACAAAAGACCGACACAGCTCCGGAGCAGATTCTTGCCCTTACCTTTACCGAGTCCGGCGTGCTCGCCATGCGCAGGCGGCTACTCTCATTCATCGGTGAGGCGGCCTATAGCGTTGCCATCCACACTTTCCACGGCTTTTGCAACACAGTGATTGCGCGCTTCTCGGCTCACTTTCCTGCCCTTGTCGGGAGCGAGACGATAAGCGAACTTGACCGCATCCTCCTCATGCAGAAAGTGTTCGACGAGGTGCGACCGGAGAGTCTCAGTTCTTTTCGTAGCCCCTACCACTACGTCTCGAAAGCGCTTTCCGCCATCTCCAATTGTAAGCGCGAGAATATCTCGCCCGATGCACTCGAGGCCCGGGCGGCGGAGCGCCTGGCGGCTATCACCTCAGCTCCTGACTATCGCCACGAGAAAGGCGCGCATAAAGGCAAGGTGTGCGGGGAGTACAAAAAGGAGGAGGAACAGTTGGTGCGGGTGAGCGACCTGGGATCGCTTTATCACGACTACGAAGCGGCACTCGCTGAAGCACAGACGTATGACTTCGACGATATGATACTCGCTGTGGTGCGGACGCTTGAGAGTGATGTCGATTTGAAGCTTATTTTGCAGGAGGAGTACCAGTACTTGCTTGCCGACGAGCATCAGGATGCCAACGGTGCCCAGAACCGAGTACTCGAACTCATGGCCGACTTCCACTCGAACCCCAACATTTTTGTAGTGGGTGATGAGAAGCAGGCAATCTACCGATTCCAGGGAGCATCTCTTGCAAACTTTCTTTCCTTCCGTGAGCACTATCCGGAAGCGAGGCTCGTCAGTCTTATCGATAATTTCCGCTCGCCGCAGGCTGTGCTCGACCTTGCGCATGGGTTCATTGGCAATGAGTCAGCGTCACCTTTGCCGCGCCCCCGGCTACTTTCACTGACAAAGATAGCGGGGGAGACTCGACTGGTGACACTCACTGACCCGGACCAAGAGGCGGCCTGGGTGGCGGAGGATACCAAGGTAAAGATCAAGGCCGGGGCGGTTCCTGAGGAGATCGTACTATTTACCCGCACCAATAAAGAGCTGGCGCGCTTCGGTGCCGCTCTGGCGCGGCTTGGTGTGCCTTACTCACTTGAGACTAAGGAGGATGTTCTCGACGACCCGCTCATTGAGAGGCTTCTCCTTCTACTGCGCGCCGTCGCTGATTTCGGCGAGGAGTCGGCCTTGGTGCGGGCGATGCATGTCGACACTCTTCAGATTGACGAGCTGGCCATCTACGAGCTTGCCCTGAGAGCCGCCAAGGAGCGCCAGCCGCTCGTCTCTCTCGCTTGTTCGCCGACCGCCCCGCCCGACATTTTGTCTTTTTGCAAAAAATTAAAAGGTTGGGCGAGCTTTGGGGCGAATCACAGTATGGCCGAATTGGTGAGCTTGGTGGTGCGTGAGGCAGAACTTCTGCCGGACTTTTTGGCGCGCCCGGAGGTGCTCGCCAAGTTACGCGTGCTGCTTACTTTCCTTGAGGAGCATCAGCGCACGCACCGCACGGCACGCTTGGCCGAGCTTTTGGAGAGTTTGCGCCTGATGGACGAGTACAATATCCTCAAAGCCTCCGGCTCGGCCCTCCCCGGGCGCGTCCAGCTAATGACGGCGCATCGCGGTAAGGGATTAGGCTTTCGACATGTCTACATCACCGGGCTTCAGGACGGTGTGTGGGGTAGTCGCCAGTCAAAGACCACCTTTAAGATTCCCGGCATAGCGCCGACCACCAAGGCGGAGGAAGAGGCTGATGAACGTCGCCTATTCTATGTGGCCATGACTCGTGTGAAGGAGAGTCTGACACTTTCCTACGCGGAGAGTCGCGAGGATGGCAAGGAGGCCTTCCTGAGCATGTATCTTTCTGAGCTCGACGAGAGCCTTCTGCGGAAAGAGAAAGTGGCATCTTCTCTCGAGCTCGCGACGGCGAGATTCGCCCCACCCATGGAAGAACAACCGGACAAGAAGGAGTTTCAAAGGTTCGTCCGCGAGACTCTGCTCGAAAGAGGTTTGTCTGTTACTCATCTCAATAACTATCTCGAGTGCCCGTGGCGCTGGTTCTACCGTAATCTCCTGCGCGTGCCGGAGCCGCAGAACAAGCACCTCATGTTTGGGAACGCGGTGCATGCCACTTTACAGTGGTTCTTTGATGCACGGACACAGGGGAAGATATCAGATATCAGATATCAGATGTCAAGCGATTTGCAGTCGAAACAGAGCGGAATGCCGGGGAAGCCGGAGCTACTTGCGCGACTAGAACGTGAGCTTGCGCGGCAGGCCTTCACGGAGACAGAGCTTGTAGACGCCGAACGCGAAGGGGCGAAGGCCCTGGCCGGCTACTACGACGAGTATGTCCATGCGTGGACGAGCGATATTGAAAACGAAAAGGCCGTCGATGTCATACTTAAAATCGAAGGGTTGGATATCCCCTTGAACGGAAAGCTCGACAAAATCGAGAAGCGTGATGATGGCACTGTGAACGTGGTCGATTACAAGACAGGGAAACCCAAGAGTGAGAATTTTATCCTTGGAAAAACAGCCGACTCAAACGGTGACTACCACCGCCAGCTCGTCTTCTACAAGCTCCTGCTTGACCGCTATGAGGATGGCCGTTACAAGATGACGACCGGGGAGATTGACTTCGTGGAGCCTGACAAAAAGAGCGGCAAGTACAAAAAGCTCACCTTTGAGATAACAAAAGGTGAGACGAGAGAACTGGAAGAGCTGGTAAAAAAATCCGTAGAAGAAATGCTCTCACTTTCCTTTTGGAACAAACGCTGCGATGATAAATTGTGTGAGGGGTGTTCCTTGAGGTCAATTAACGGCGACTAGCATCACTTGGTGACCGAGTCACTAAGTGATGCCCTACTTGGTATCCGTCAAGCGGGCGCACCAGTACAAACCCGAGAGCATGACCACTCCGAGAGCAAGAAAAATAAAGCGAAAATCAAAGAAAGCCAGAAATCCGCTCGCGAGCAGAGGCGTGATGACGTAGGCTACTGGCTGGGCGTTTCTGAAAAGTGAAATAACACCGGCGTCCCCGTCACGGACCTGTTTAAAAAAGTATGTCTCGCTCATCACTTCTAGGGTGGCCGCACCTATGCGCCCGCAAAATAGAAGGGCGGCCCAGATAGCAAAAGAGGCAGAGCCGAGATACGCCATAAGAACACTGGTGCCGGCCAGAGTAACAAAGCTTCCCACCAGAAACTCTTTTTCGCCATAAAACTTATCGGCGAGCCAGCCCAAGGGAAGTTGAAGGATTATAAAAGAAATGAGGGCAATTGAGGTCATCATGCCCACTTCAAGCCAACTAAATCCTATGTGGAAGCGGAGGAAAATAGGAGCGTATATGACGATAATAGAGTAAAACACTTGAAGCAAAAATTGAGTCATCAAGGCCGCCCAGATATTCTTATCACGCCAGGCCATAAGGAGACTCTCGCCTATGGCTGTCTCTAAATAGACACGAGGTTCAATATGCGATAGCTTGTGAGTGGTTATCGCCAGGGTGAACATCATAAATATTGCAGAGGCGATAAATACGAGAGAGAAGTCTGTTTCGTTTACAATAAGCAATGCGGCTAACGTGGGGGCGATGGCCACGGCTACATTCATTATCGTAAGGGCGACTCCGCGCAACCAACCTGTCTCAGCATCATCAGAAAACTCCTCCAGATATAGATCTAGCGAGTATTTGGTTAGAATAGAAATGCTGTGAATTAAGATAAAAAGTGGCAGAATCTCTATAACACTACTAGTCTGAGCAAGTAAAAAGAGAGCGACTACAGAAAAGAACATCATCAGTGACGTCACCCGATAGTGTCCAAATCGTCGAAAAGCGGGGGCAATGAGGGCAAGAGCACAGATGGAAACGAGTGAGAGAGCGGTATAGACAAGACCTACTCGGGATTCGCCAACAAACTCCTTGAGGAAAGAGGAGTTTATATAGAGTGTCACGGCGTAGTGCATCGCCAAAGTAAAGATGGCGAAATAGATTGCAGTAGTAGCTTGACCTCGGCTGAGGTAGTGCATGCCGGGTGCTCCTGGTGGACGACAAACCGATGTGGTGGAAAGTCGACGTGGTGCGCGAACAGTTTTCATGTACCCCAGTATATCCGTAAGTAAGATCTTTTCCTTGTGCACAAACCCAAAGTTGCTATACTGCTATCAATTACTATCTGCTATCCGTCACCTGCTATCTACAATATATATGGAAATTCAAATTGTATCCGGCACTCTTGATGTATTCCTGCGTTTGTTGGTCGCCCTTATGCTTGGCGCTTTTGTGGGTGTGCAAAGATCGCTTGCGCACAAGACAGCCGGTATGCGCACCTATGCGCTCATTAGTATGGCCTCTTCCGTTTTGGTGATATTTGGAGAGCTTCTACTTCAGCATTACACCGGCTCAGGCCAAGGAGACCCCACGCGGATAATTGCCGGCATTGTTCAAGGAGTCGGCTTTGTGGGCGCCGGTATGATTATTTTCCGTGATCATCATATAAATGGCCTCACGACAGCGGTAGGCTTGTGGGTCGCCACCACCATAGGCATGGCATCAGGACTGGGCCTTTACGGCATCGCACTCATCATCACCATTCTTACCCTTTTTGTTTTTTCGGTGATGTGGTTTCTAGAGGAAAAAGTGGTGGAGATCGTGGATGAACACAGTAATTAGGAAAAGCACAAAACACAAAAGCACAAAACTCCAAAGAGAACCCACTCCATTTACGCCAACATCCTGATTTGTTTGTTTGGAGTTTTGTGACCTTTGTGTTTTGTGCTTTTTAACCTCTCCTATACTTCAATGATCACCGGCAAAATGACCGGCCGCTTGTGTGTCTGTTGGAAGATGAACTTTCCTATTACTTCGCGGACGGCGTTTTTAGCGTAGTCAATGTTTATGGGGCGCATCCCGGCAACCGCTTGTTCTACCGCCTTTCTCGAAAGTAGGCGGGCTTGTCGTACCAGCTCTTGTGATTCCTTGAGATAGACTAGTCCGCGTGAGACTATGTCGGGCGAGCGCACTACTTTACCGGAGCGAGCATCGATGACGGCCACGATCATGAAGACACCATCTTCGGCCAGCGTTTTCCTGTCGCGAATAACCACTTCATTTACATCTCCGGTCCCGAGACCATCCACCATGACAATCTGGGACGGTGCTCGCTCCTTCAAAACAGTAAGTTTTGTTCCCTTGTCTTGGAGTTCCAAAATGGTGCCGTTGTCCGGAATTAGCGTGTTTTCTTTTGGGATGCCGACAGACTGGGCCAGCTCGACATTCATGCGCAACATGAAGTGGCCGGCATGGCAGGGCATAAAGAAAGTGGGATGCACCATTTTGTAAATCCAAGCCGCTTCGTCGGCGTTCGCGTGACCGGAGGAGTGAATCTCGGCCAAGCGGTAGTCCATAATGCGCGCCCCCTGGCGGGAGATGTTGTCTTTGAGGGTCTGAATGCGACGCTCATTTCCAGGGATAATCGAAGAGGAAAGAAGAACCGTGTCGCCTTCTTGGAGTTTAATCTTGCGGTGTGTTTTCATGGCCATGCGCATCAGAGCCGAAAACTCGTCTCCTTGAGCACCGGTGGCAATGATAATAATCTTTTCGGGCGGATGATTTGCCATCTCCTCGGCCGTGATGAGAGTGCCAGGCTGAATCTTGAGAAGATTGAGCCCCTTTGCAATATCCACAGACGTAATCATGCTCCGACCGTCAATGATAACCTTTTTGCCAAGTTTCTCAGCCGCTTCAATGATGAAGATGACGCGGACAAGAAGAGAGGCGAAGGTGCCGATGATGAGCCGACCTTTCATTTCCGCGAGAATCTTGCGTAAATTTTCTTGAATAGTGTGCTCGGAATGCGACCAACCTGCCCGCCAAGTGTTCGTTGAGTCGGACATCAAGAACAGGTTGTTTTCTTTGGATAGCTTTTCGTAGACAGCAAGTTCGTCGGGCAAAACTTTCTGATCTATGTGGTCCACCTTTAAATCTCCCGCAAAGATGCAGTTGCCATAAGGAGTTTCTATGATAACACCCATGGAGTCTGGCACCGTGTGAGTGACGTTAAAGAAGCGCACCGTTACGTCTCCCGCCTTAATGTGAGCATCGGTTTCGATGACATTAATATTGAGTGGTGGCAAATGGGGAAACTCCGACTGGCGCTTCTTGATCAAAACAGAGGTCATGAGACGTGTATAGATTGGGGGATTTCCAATCCTGTCCATAACAAAAGGGATGCCACCGATGTGGTCGAGATGTCCGTGAGTGACAAAAATACCACGAATGCGATCTTTCCTTTCCACCAGATAGGTGATGTCTGGAATAATATAGTCTACTCCGGGGACCTCTTCGCCCGGAAACTGAAAACCGGCATCAATTATGATAATGTCGTTTTTGTACTCAAAGACAGTCATGTTCTTGCCTACCTCTTCCACGCCACCCAAGGGGATGATGCGGATATTATCTGTCTCGAGGGGGCCTTTGGGTAGGTTAGAACCTCTTCCACCATCATCCTTAATCTGCTCCACAATGTGTTTGTGAGGACGACGCGAAGCGCCGGAGGAGTGTCTTCCTCTGTCGCTTGTACCGGCGCTAATTGAGTGCCTCGAGGGAGAGGATTGGTGTGGGCGTCCGTGGCCCCGACTGACCGTTTTGGAATCTCTAGAGCCACCTGATTCACCTCTTCCGAACTGTCTCTGACCAGAACCAGACGGGCCAGTTCTTTGAGGACGACCACCGCTTCTTCTTTCGCCTCTCGAAAAAAGCCCACGACCCTTATCAATATCATTCGGAGCGGCGCTAAAAGTTCTTTGACTGGCCGGTGGACGTGGTGGTTTGATGTTACTGTTTGTCATTTAAGTTTTTTGATATTTTTATATACATGATAAAAGCCAAACCTCGCTCTATCTGGCGAAAAAGGGCCACACCTCCTCTGTCTCGATGTACCATTCGTGAACATGCTGAAAGCGATCTGACGTTGTGGACATGTTGATTAGGGAGACACCTTTTAGTTTTTCAGGAACAACATACAAGTAAACAGGAGAGTACAGAAATATAGCCGGACGTTCTTCACTCACGATGGTCGAAAACTCACTCAAGGCCTTGTGGCGGATTTCCGGATCTCTTTCCGTGCGAAGACGCTCTAAAAGTTTGTCGCTTTGCACATTTGTGTAGAGTGCGATATTGAGGCCGGGGTCGTTTCTTTGGGAAGAGTGCCAAAAGGAAAAAAGATCCGGGCCACGGCCAATAATGGCCCCAAACAAAAGAGCATCGTATTTACGACTGCGCAGAATGTTTTGCTGAAGATCCGCCAGGTCAAAAGTGACCACATTCACACCAATGCCCACTCGTCGCCAGTCCTCGGCCACCATTTCCACGATAGCTACCAGTTCCGGAGTGTTGACTGTTGTGAGGCTAAAACGCAACTCCACTTTTTCCTTATTACGCTCCCGCTCAAAGACGCCAGTCTCTTCGTTTAACTCCCAGCCGGCCTTCTGAAGAATCGCCTGTGCTTGAAGTACGCGGTTTTGAGTCGGACGAGAGGTGTCTTCTTCTTTGCTAGCAGAACCATCGTCAGGTGTGTCTGAATCCTGAGCGGCACTTATGGTTGAACCGTCTTGTTGCGAGGTTGTCTTTGGAGGTACCGGCCCGGAAAGTGCTGTCGCGTGGCCGTGAAAGATTTTTTCAATGATGCTTTCTTTGTCTACAGCAAGGTCGAGAGCTAGCCGTAGTGCCTGCTCGCTAAAAAGTTTCTGATGATTCTGGTTTAAAAAGATTGCAAAAGTACGAGGCAGTGGGGTACCCATCAGGCGGGCGATATTATTATTATCGGAACTGCCACCATCCGCATTTTGCAAGACGAGACCGGCTTCGCTTAAACCCTGCGCGAGCGTAGGGGAGACACCGCCCATGCTTTCAATTTCACCTTTCAAAAATGCCTGAACCAGTGACTCCTCATTGGCATAGAAGCGGACTATCATCTTGCCAATCATCGGGGAACCTAGCGCGAAGTTTGTAAAAGGGTTCAACTCGTAATAGTTTGGCTGACCGTCCGAGCCACGCTTAACTCTATTTAAAAGAAATGGGCCGGATCCGATAGGCTCAAGATTAAGCGTGCTGAACGCGAACAGTTCTGAAGAAATACCTTGCCATAGATGTGCGGGAAGAATGCCCACTGTGAGATTTTCTTCAAAGCTAGCATAGGGTTGCTCGAGAGTAAATATTACAGTTTGAGCATCGGGGGCGGACACCAAAACTCCTTCAAATCCTGGTCGTTTCGGGCTTTTTACAACAGGGTCTTTAATGCGACTTATTGTGTGGACAATATCCGCGCTTGTGACGGGCCGGCCATCGTGAAAGGTGGCTTCAGGGCGAATGGTAAAACTGTAGGTGAGGCCGTCAGCGCTTACGGTTGAGGTGGCCGCAAGGTCGGGCACAAGAACCCCCTCTTCATCTACGCGCAGAAGACCGGAGTATAAGAGAGTTGTAATGTCGCGGTCCGTGTCCGAGAGGGCGAGCACCGGGTTTATAAATCGAGGAGAGCCAAGCACGCCCTCTGTGAGCTCGCCTCCGGCCGCGGTAACAGTAACCATGAGACCCTGGTTCCAAGAATGGAGAGCGCTGATTAGGCTAACTGCCGCCACAATGACAAGAGTAAAATACAGTCCCGCCAACCTGCGCGAAAAAGAGCGACGCACCGCACTAACAGAGAGGATAAACATTGTCCACCAAGACTCTCTAGCCTTGCGGGTTTTCGATGCTTCGATATTTGGATTCACGTAATTATAATGCGGGAACATAAAGGTTGATAACCAAACTACGCACCTAATCTCAAGAAATGGTTTAGAAAAAACAAGAGAACAAGAGATGGTTTTGAGTAAGACGCAAGAGAGACTCCCGGCCTACGTCCTAAAAAGTAAAAGTCAAAAGAGTGTCTAAGTGCGAAAATTTAAAACAAGCAGAAAATAATGAGTGCGGGTAGCAGATAATTAACACGATAGTAATGCCAAAGGCATTACGGCTTTCTATCATTTACGCGACAACTTAGTAATAAGTGCAGTATCTCGGACTGACCACGGCCTTATTTAAATAGGACTTACGCAAAACACTGTTTTCGTCTTTGCGAGCGCTCTGCGTGAAGCAATCTGGACTTATTCTTAGGTCTCGCAAATTCTGGATTGCTCCGGCTTACCTCGCCACCGCCCATAGCGGGGCCCCGCCAAAGGCGGTGGCAAAGACGCCATTTTGCGTAGTTACTATTAAAGTACAAGAGAAATAACAGCTATTGCCACAAAAAGAATACTGACCACGATGGTGGCAAGAAACAAGGTTTTTTCCGCACCACGCTTTGTGCGAAAACTTGATTCTCCACTGCCCCCAAAGGCCGAACCGAGACTAGACTCATTTTGCTGTAATAAAACAAGCACCACCAAGATTACAGCGAGGCCAATCTGAATATAAGGCACTGTCGTACGAAGTATGTCCATGCAAGGATAACGGGTCTATGCCGAATCTAAAGGAAACTCAAAAAGAGAGGCACGCATTAATCATAATCAGGCCCTACATACAGCGAGCCCAATCACAAAAAATACTGTTACTTAAACAATAGCACAAGAGGGGAGAAGAGCGCAAGTTTGACGGCAGGTTTTGCGCGCGCTATAATAGCCACGCTCATCAGACTGTTTTGATGAGCGTTTTTTAATGAATGAATTATTATCAGCGTTAAACACATTACAGCTATGAGTATAAAGATTGGTATTCGCCCTTTGGGCGACAGGGTTGTGGTACAACCATTGTCCGAGCATGAACGAGGAGCAAAAACTGCCTCCGGCATCTACATTCCCGAGACGGCCGAAAAGGAGCGTTCGGAAAAGGGAAAAGTGGTGGCTGTCGGCCCGGGCAAGCTTTCAGATGAAGGCAAGCTTCTGCCGATGCATGTAAAGGTGGGGCAAACGGTGCTTTTTACAAAGTATGGCCCCGACGAAGTAAAGATAGATGGTGAGGAGTACTCCATTCTGAGTGAGGCAAATGTCCTTGCGGTACTTGAATAGTTGTCTGTTTTAAATTTACCAGCTTACATAAAATAGAGGCAGTAGGCAGTAGGCAGCCCCGACGCTTTGTTCGGGGCCCCGACCTCGCATGAAGCGAGCGTCGGGGTAGGCAGTAGGAAATCCAATTCTGGTTACCTATGGCCTATATCCTATAGCCATGAGCCTAGTAAAACTATGAGTAAACAAATTATTTATGGAGAGGATGCCCGTAAGGGCTTGAAGCGTGGTGTGGACAAAGCGGCCAATGCTGTGCGTATTACATTAGGGCCAAGAGGGCGAAATGCAGTTATTGACAAAGGATATGGGGCGCCCACCATCACAAATGACGGTGTCACTATCGCAAAGGAGATTAGTCTCGCGAACAAAATTGAAGACATGGGGGCGCAAATAGTGAAAGATGTGGCCAGTAAGGCTGATGAGTCTGCGGGGGATGGCACCACTACCGCGGTTGTGCTTACGCAAGCCATCGTTGAGGAGGGCTTAAAAAAAACGGCCCTCGGCGCGAATCCCATGGGGGTGCGCATGGGCATCGAGCACGCCACAAGAGATGTCGTGGAAGCTTTACGCGCTATTGCAAAGCCCATTAAGGAAAAGCACGAAGTGGCTCAGGTGGCCACCGTCTCAGCAGAGTCCGAAGAGTTTGGTAAAATCATAGCCGACGCCATTGAGAAGGTGGGCAAGGACGGTGTGGTGACTGTCGAAGAGTCTCAAACTTTCGGCGTGGAGTCGGAGATTGTGGAAGGTATGCAGTTCGACAAGGGCTATGTTTCTCCATACCTTATCACCTCGCCAGAGCGAATGGAGGCTGTCTACGAAGATGCTCCTATTTTGATTACCGACAAGAAGATTTCCACCATCAAGGACATTTTGCCACTACTTGAAAAGGTGGCCCAACAAGGGAAGAAAGACCTGGTCATTATTGCTGACGATGTCGACGGCGAGGCGCTTTCGACTTTGATTGTTAACAAGTTGCGCGGGGCGTTTAACACTCTCGCCATTAAGGCCCCCGGCTATGGTGACCGCAAAAAAGAGATGCTCGCCGATATTGCCGTAATGACGGGCGGTACGGTGATAAGCGAGGAGACCGGCCACAAGCTCGAGAACGCGGAGGTGGCCATGCTTGGCCGAGCCAGGCGTGTGATTGCAAGCAAAGACGACACTACCATTGTTGGCGGAAAAGGAAAAAAGAGCGATATTGAGGCTCGCGTGGCCTCTTTGCGAGCGCAGTTTGCCAATACGGAGTCATCGTTTGATAAAGAGAAGCTCCAAGAGCGCATCGGCAAGCTTTCAGGAGGGGTGGCTGTCATTCGTGTAGGCGCCGCCACGGAGGCCGACATGAAGTACAAGAAGTTAAAGATTGAAGATGCGGTGAAGGCCACCAAAGCCGCTCTCGAGGAGGGTATTGTGCCGGGTGGGGGAGTTGCCCTTGTGCGAGCCATGAACAAGGTGCTCGAAAAAGGCGTGCGCTCACCCTCGGCTGACATTAAAGATGAGTTTGCGGCAGGAGTGCAGATTCTCCTTTCCTCACTCGCTGCGCCATTGCGTCTGATCGCTATGAATGCCGGCAAGGAGGACGGTTCTGTGATTGTAGAGCGAGTGCGGACGGCAAAGGGGAACGCAGGTTATGATGCCCGCAAGGACGCAATGTCCTCAGACATGGTGGCGGACGGCATCATCGACCCTGTCAAAGTGACGCGTACCGCTCTTGAGCACGCCGCCTCGGCCGCCGCTATTTTGCTGACCACGGAGGTGGCCATTGCCGAAGAGCCAAAGAAGGAGGAGAAACCTACCGCGCCGGATATGGGAGATATGGGGGGCATGTACTAGAATTAGCAAGTAGGCTCTAGGAAGTAGGAAGTTGGGAAAACCCAAGCACACAGTTAGTCGTTATTAGGGCGTTAAGAGCGCAACACCACAAAAGCCGCCAAAAGGCGGCTTTTGTGCGTAACTGCTCACGCCTCTCGCGTCTCTCGTGTGTCATCCCCTTGCAGAACGGCCTGCCTGCCGCAGGCAGGGATCCAGGTTCAACCATTGTGAATTACGAAACTCGCATTTATTCCCTCCCCTGGCCAGGGTGAGACTTGGGCAAGGGACCCAAGTCGCAAGACCTTTTGAGCTGTTTTTGAGCCCCGACGCTACGGTCGGGACAGGCGAAGCGAAGAAAAGAGCCAAAAGGTGTACAGCTCCCGTAAGGAGGGCTAGGGTGGGGTAGGTTTAGAGCCATACTACCCCCTCCCAACCTCACAGCTCTCGGCGTGCTCGCCGAGGCCGCGAGCCCACCTCGCGCCGCCGCGCTCCGGTCTTGCGAAGTGGGGCCCTACCCACTTCTCACCCTCTGGCCAGGGGGAGGGGCCATTTCGTAATTTACAGTTCAACCAGGGCCAGGGTCACTGCCTGTGGCAGGCAGGCCGGTTGGAGTTTGCCCCGTACCTGACAGGGGGCCGGGATGAGATGCCTGGCCGAGAGGTGTTACTTTTGTGGTGTTTGACATCTTATAGATTACATGATACACTAAATATAGGAGCACCTTTTAATTAACACGACGCAACTAGGCCGCACCATACAACTTTTGGTGTGGCAGTATATCCCAAGGAGGGATTGTAATGAGAGCTTTTGGAATGTTTTTCGGCCTGATTTTCCTTGCGGTTTCCTTCTTCACCTCGCCCGTCGAGGCTCGCCTGCGCCTGCGGGTGGCGGCTGAGGATCTGCCTGCCGACCTCTCCGAGGTCACCACCTCCATCTGGGAGGAGGTGCGCTATGAGCTCGCCATGGCGGGCAAAGTCAAGCTGGGTCTCCTGCAGAATAACGAGCGCCTGCAGGAGAGGGTGGAGGCCCTCGAGGCCGAGATCCACACCGAGCGCGCGGCCGGCCTTTCCGGCACCCTGAAAATAGCCACGGCGGAAGAGGCTAAGCTGAAGGCAGAGCACGAGCTACGTAACGCCGAGTGGAAGATCTCGGCGGCCGCAACGGAGGCGACCTCGCTCCGCGCCGAGATCGAGTTTCGGCGCAACGGCCACCGCGCTTTGCGGCTTGAGTTCGAGGCTTCGGAGGCCAGAGTCGCCGAGCTCGTCACCAAGTTGAGCAAGGCTGAGGAGGCTCTTGACCAGTTCGTCGAGATGAGCGATGGCCTCGAAGGGGAGCGTGCGAAGCTCCAAGAGGAGCTCGAGGCACTCCGGGCCAAGCTCTCGGTCACTCCCGAAATCGAGGCCTCCATCGAGCGCCTCAAGAGCGCGCTCGATGAACACGAAGTGCGGATAAGGATTCTTGAGGAGGAGCTCGGGAACGCGTACCTCTGGGGTGATCTCCAGCAACGCGAGCTCGGTCTCTGGCGCTCGGGGAGAACCAATCCATTTCCGGAGACGCCCTCGGCCGTGACTTTCATGTGGGGGGGTAGAACTGTAGGTGGTAGTGCCCAGCCCAGCCCACCCACAACAGGATTGGCGCCACTCGACCAGTAGCCCGCCACAAACTATCGAAAAAGCCCGGTACCACCCGCAGAGGTGGTGCCGGGCGAGGCCTCGAAAGCTTTGCTTTACGAGGTTTTTTTGTCCTCAATTCATTACTTAGTGACTCGGTCACCAGGTGACGGTCACTCGCGTCTCTCGTGTGTCATCCCGTTGCAGAACGGCCTACCTGCCGCAGGCAGGCCAGTTGGAGTTTACCCCGTACCTGACAGGGAGCCGGGATGACATACTTAGGGTGTGGTGGGTTACACTACATCGTAACTGCTCACAAAAACGAGTGGCGGCTAACTAGCACAACATATCTCGCTCCGTCTTTGCCACCGCCTTTGGCGGGGTCCCGTCCGAAGGCGGGACCCCGCCAAAGGCGGTGGCAAAGACACTTACTCAGGGTTGTGAGCAGTTACACTACATCTGCTTGACTTAGGCCATTAAGTGCTGTACTGTTTTAAGTCTACAACTCAGCGTTGCGTGCAGCCCTGTAGTGAGGTGAGGATTAGTTGCCACTTCACTCCAGTGTTGCACACAGTTCTTTCCAATCATGTGTGTGGCCTAATCGCCTAAGGGCGGAGGTGGTCGGGATGAGGTCCTTTTTTGTGGTTTGCATCTGCTTGCTCGCGTTGCCAGCTTTCGATGTCCACGCGCAGTCGATTGACCCGGCGGACGAGGCACTCTTCGGGCAGTACCCAGCCATGACTGCCCAGACGGGCGAGGTTGAGGTGCCGGAACTCACCAATGCTTCGGATATCTTCGACTCCGAGGCGGAGAAGGAGGCGTTCTTCCTGCTTTCGCTTCGCGAGACGGTCGAGCGGGTGAGTGCTCAAGCGCTCGCCGTGACCAGTCTGGTGGCGCAGGTGGAGCGAGCCTCGACTCTCCATCGCGAAGACGCCGAATGGCGGGCGGTGGAGGAAGAGTGGGTCAAGCTCTTTTCGGGCTACGACGCATACAAGTCAGAGCTCGGGCGAGTCAGCATAGAAATCAGCGGGTTGGCCTTTCGGGCTGATGTGCACCTGGCCGCCCTGAACATCGCGCTCGACCAACGACTCTACACCTTGCGCGACCGTGTGAAGCGCCTCCGGCGCCGGGTCACCAGGCCCCCGGCCATCGAGTGAAACCGGTGCTTCGTATTTAGGCGCTCGTCGCACCTGTAGAGACTCGCGTAAGCCTTCCTTGGCCATGTTGGCCAAGGAAGCCGCGGGTCTTTTTTTGTTTACATTTACGGCACACTTACTTTGAACACTACTTTTTGTGAATTACGAAATTCGGATTTATTCCCTCCCCCTGGCCAGGGTGAGACTTGGGCAAGGGACCCAAGTCGCAAGACCTTTTGAGCTGTTTTTGAGCCCCGACGCTACGGTCGGGACAGGTGGAGCGAAGAAAAGAGCCAAAAGGTGTACAGCTCCTGTAAGGAGGGCTAGGGTGGGGTAGATTTCTGGCCGTATTTCTGCAATCTACCCCCTCCCAACCTCACATCTCTCGGCGTGCTCGCCGAGGCCGCGAGCCCACCTCGCGCCGTCGCGCTCCGGTCTTGCGAAGTGGGGCCCTACCCACTTCTCACCCCCTGGCTAGGGGGAGGGGCAATTTCGTAACTCACAGTCACTTAGTGACCTGGTCGCTAAGCGTAAACTCACTTGGTGACCGAGTCACTAAGTTGCCGAGTCACTAAGTTGCAGTTTGGTTGCACCAAGAGCGTCAGTGTGGTTAAATAAACAGGTTTTGCTCATTCTAATCTGTCTAACCCTGAATTATGAGCAGTCTGATTTTTCATCAGTACCGCCCACAATTCAGGGTTGCGACAACCCTTACCTTCAAAGGAGGAGACCGATGTCGGCTATCTATAAGCGGGTAGTTGTGAAGGTGTCGGGCGAGGCGTTGGGGAGGAGGGTTACCTACCCCACAAACGGGAACCCCGCCTATGTTCACGTGTCTATGGGCTTCTCGCAATCTGCCTTCGAAGAGACGGCCCTGGCCCTGCTGGCCATTAAGAATGAAGGAGTGGATGTAGCTGTGGTCGTAGGTGGCGGGAACATCGCTCGTGGCACCGAGCTCGAAAGACTCGGCATGGAGCGAGTGGTGGCTGACTACCTCGGCATGCTCGCTACCATTCAGAACGGACTCGCTCTCGCGGCCGCTCTCGGGAATCAAGGAGTCGAGTCGCGCGTCATGAGCGCGCTCGCCGTGAATCCCGTCTGCGAGCCGTTTGTTCGAGCTCGTGCCTTGCGTCATATTGAAAAAGGCCGCGTAGTGGTCTTTGTTGCCGGCACTGGCAATCCCCTCTGCACTACCGACTCGGCCGCCGCTTTGCGGGCCGTGGAGATTGGGGCCGAGGCGGTGCTTGCCGGCAAGAACGGCACGCGGGGGGTGTACGACCGAGACCCCAACGGTCCAGACGGTTCTCAAGCAGAGTTTCTGACCGAGCTCACCTATGACGAAGTCATACAGCGGGGGCTTGTGGTGCTTGATCAGGGGGCAATCGTCACGCTCCGCGATCACTTCATCCCCACCCACGTCTTTAACGCGGGCGAGCTGGATAACTACGAGAAGGTTGTCTGTGGGGAGCGTGTCGGTTCTGTGATCCGCACTGTAGCGAAGTAGCGTTGTGTCTTGGCCCGAGGGACGCGGTGTCCCTCGGGCCAAGGGAGGCCACTTTTTTGCCAACACCGGACGCCTGCGCCCCCGCGCAGGTTTTTTGTTTGCAAAAGAATCAAACTTGTTTTAACAATAGACACAAAACATTCCTACATTCTCAAGAATGTAGGAATGTTTTGTGTGGTGAGCCAGGAGCAGATTTTTATAAGAGGTCTTTTTTGTAGAGTTTATGCACAGTTATACACTGCACGCACGTCTACATTGTTATACAATAAAGGAAATAACTAAACTTTCTTAATATGACTGCAAAAAAATCTTCGTTTTCGTATCGTAACCTGCTCTACGCCTTACTTGTGCTGGTGGCTCTGGTTTATATTTTCTCTCCACTCGCTTATACAAAGATACGTTCCGGGGTCCATCAGAATATCAGCTCAATGCCTGGAAACATGATGGGAGTGTCGTACGGAGAGCGTGGTTTTGCTATAGCGGAAGATGTGGCCATGGCGCCCATGCCTCCCATGTTTTCACCGGGATATCTTGGTGATGTAGACTCCACACAAGAGCGGCGCGTGGTAAAGACGGGATCCCTTTCGATTCTTGTTGCCAAAATTACAGACACGCTGGATTCTGTGAGAACCAGTACGCTTAGCTACGGAGGTTTTATTGAGAATACTAGCGTTTATGAATCGATCGCGGGCGCTCGCCAAGCTGTAGCCACCGTCCGTTTGCCTTCCGATAATTTTGAAGTGGCTTTGGAAGAGTTTAAAGCGCTCGCCGTCAAGATAGACAGAGAAGATGTGCAAGCATCAGACGTAAGTGAGCAGTATGTAGACCTTGAAGTCCGACTTGAAAATGCCCGTAGAGAAGAAGACCAATATCGCGACATTCTTGAGGATGCGACCGATATTGAAGAGATACTCATGGTTACCCAGTACTTAAGCCAAGCACGTATGCGCGTCGAGCAACTTGAAGGACAGCTAAACTATCTTTCCCGACAAGTTTCGATGTCCACCATCAGTCTTACATTGCGCGAGGAGGTTGCCCCCGGTCAGGTGAGCTCCGAATGGCGACCGACAGCGATTGTTAAATCAGCATTTACGGCACTTTTAGCCGGGCTAGTATCTCTTGCAAACGTCATTATTGCGGCTGTTATCTGGCTTCCGCTTGCCGCATTGTGGATCGCCCTCGCTGTCCTCATTGGCTGGCTGATTGCGAAGCTCTGGAAATGGGGTACAATGAAGGCAAGGGGCAAGTAGCGAACTGGTAGCTGGTAGTCGGTAGGGCTAGTAGCTTACAGACCGCCAGTTGGCGGACTGTAATACTGTTTGTAGTACAGGCAAAATCTCACACTTGCGCTCATGTATATTATGGGGGCACATTTAGTAGACTTGGCATCTGGCTTTTTGTGTCTTTAACATCAGCTAACTAATCTAGTATGCAAATAACCACAATCTTGATAATAGTAGTCGTTCTTGTTGTGCTCTGGCTTGTGTTTGCCTACAACAAGTTTGTGCGCCTAACCAAGCGGGGAGAGGAGGGTTGGAGTGATATCGATGTTCAGTTGAAGCGTCGCTACGACCTCATCCCCAATTTAGTGGAGACTGTTAAGGGCTACGCCTCTCACGAGCGCGAAACTCTTGAAAAGGTGGTACAGGCGCGCAATATGGCTATGCAGTCACAGGGCAAAGGGCTAAAGGAGCAGGGAGAGGCCGAAAACATGCTTTCGGGAGCGCTCAAGAGTATTTTCGCGCTATCCGAAAGCTATCCGGACCTTAAAGCAAATCAGAACTTTCTTGAACTTCAGCGTGAGTTGACCGACACCGAAAACAAAATTCAGGCCTCGCGGCGTTTCTATAATGGCGTGGTGCGCGACCTTAATACAGCCATTGAGGTGTTCCCGGGAAACATGATTGCCGGCCCATTCGGATTCAAGGGTCGCGAGTTTTTTGAAGCGGCCGAGAGTGAAAAAGGGCCAGTGAAGGTTTCTTTCTGATTTGCCTTTGGCCAAAGCTAGGCAGCGTTCATAGATATTTAAAAATGTCGAACGAGCACTTGTATTCCAGAAGCACGAAATCATAAATCTGAAGCACGAAACAAGCACCAAGCACTAAATATTAAAATCAGAAACGGTCTGTTTATAATTTCGTGTTTGAGGTTTTAAGATTTGTTTCGTGCTTAAAATTTCGTGCTTCGTGCTTTTAGCACGTGCTTCGTGCTTGTATTGGTGCTTGTACCATGGCTACGCTCTACACCCATATAGACACCAACCGCCGCAAGACTTGGGTCTTAATGACCATCTTTCTTGTGGTGGTGATTGCCATTGGCTGGGCCTTTGCCCAGTTTTATGGTGCTCCTGAGTTGCTCTATTTTGCTATCGGCCTAGCCCTCCTTATGAACGTCGGCTCCTACTGGTGGAGTGACAAGATTGTAATAAAGCTCTCCGGAGCCAAGCCGGCCTCCAAGGAGGAGTACTACGACCTCTATACGGTCGCGGAAAATCTGGCCATCACGGCTGGCCTACCTATGCCCAAGCTTTATGTCATGGACGAGCCCGTGCCAAACGCCTTTGCTACCGGCCGTGACCCCGAGCACGCTGTAGTGGCTGTGACGACTGGCTTGCTTAAGATTCTAGACCGGAGTGAGCTCGAGGGAGTGATTGCTCACGAGCTTTCGCACGTGGGCAACCGCGACATTTTGCTTTCCACGGTGGTGGTGGTCTTGGTGGGCTTCATCGCCATCCTTTCCGATCTATTTTTGCGTTTTTCATTTTTTGGAGGTGGGCGTAGTCGTGAGGGTGGCGGGCAGGTGCAACTGATAGCCACTATTGCCGGTATTGTGCTTGCAATTCTAGCACCCATTGTCGCTACCCTTGTTCATCTTGCTATCTCCCGCAAAAGAGAGCTGTTAGCGGACGCCTCGGGAGCTTTACTGACACGCTATCCCGAGGGACTGGCGCGTGCCCTTGAGAAAATCAACAGCCACGAAGGGCCTATGGCAAAGGCGAGCCACTCCACCGCCCATCTTTTTCTCAACGATCCCTTCGGCGACCCCAAGAAGCTCTCCTGGAGTAAGCTGTTTATGACGCACCCGCCAATGGAGGATAGGATCAAGGCATTGCGCGGCGGAGCAAATAGTGATTAATTATTTGGGTATTCGACAATAAATAGTCACCCAGATGGTTTTTATGCATAATATTTACAATGGAGAACTTATTGCAAAAGTTTAAAAACAGTATTTATGGGCCGCAGTTTTATACTGTGTTGAACGATAAGCCACTCGGTTTCTCATTAGGCTACTATGCCGGCTTTTTTGGTCTTTTAATTTTGGTCGGCACAATAGTGGCTTCCTTTTTGGTAATCCCGAAACTAATTGTTTTTGTAGATCGAGCCGGGGAAGAGATTTCCATGTTGTATCCGGAAGAGCTCGTAGTTACTATCAAGGACGGTGAGGTGAGCACAAACATGGAAGAGCCTGTTTTGATTCCTTTCACCTCGGCTTTCGAGGAGGTGCTTCGTGACAGAGAGGCGGGGGAGAGAAGCATGAACTTCGGTACTACAACACCATATCTTATAGCCATAGATACCCGCGAGAATGGAGTGACCGAAGGTGAGTACGTTGCGCTCGTTACCATTACCAAGAATACAATTATATACCCTAGCCAGAGCGGGGGATTTACTATAGACCCCATTCCGCCTGATGCGCACGGTGTCATCACGAAGCCGCTCGTCGACCACGCGCTCGCCGCACTTGGTCGGTGGGCAAACTTCATCCCTGTCGGCTTCGTGCTCGTTGCGCTCCTTGCTGGTATCGTCTACGCCGTTTTCCACTTGCTCTATCTCTTGCTCGCGTCCCTTCTCCTTATGCTCGTCCTCGCCGCAAAGGGGTTGCCTGTCGAGTACGCACGGGCTTACCAGATCGGCCTGCATGCGCTCACCGGCCCCATCCTCGTGAAGCTCGCGCTCTTCCCCCTCTTGCCGAACATTCCCTTCCTCTTCACACTCCTCCTCCTTGCCTTCGCGTGGGTGAACATCTCTGCCCCACAACGAGCAGTAGAGTGATAAATAATAGCGCGAACCAACGCTAGCCCGCCATCAAAACAACGCCCGTACGGGCGTTGTTTTGATGGCGGAGAGGGGGAGATTCGAACTCCCGAGACCCTTGCGAGCCTACCACCTTTCCAGGGTGGCCCATTCAACCGCTCTGGCACCTCTCCAAAGTATCTCATAGTAGCAGATTTGGCCTCGATTGAGTAGGGAAGAGAAGAATGAAAAAAAATGCAGGCCCGCCGAAGTTCGGCGGGCCCTTTGGTTGCGTGGCCATGCGGCGAATGGCGCAATTTCAAGATCGGGACTCAGGACCCGGGTGTCGCTTCGGCGGCAGCCTCTTCCTGGGGCTCCGTCTCTTCGCTCTCGGGAATGTAGGCCGCGACACTGCACATGTCGCTGTCCCAGATCTCGGCGAAGCAGTCGATGGCCGCGATGTCATCGTCGTCCCACGGTCCCACGTTCGACAGGGATAAAAGGTGGATAAAAGGTGTCAGGAACCTTTTATTTAGGTTTTATGTGTTATAATTACTTACGATATGGGACGAGCTCTACGTGTCGATGTCGCTGATGAATTTTATCACGTCATAAACCGAGCGAACGGCAAGCGGGTTGTTTTCAATACTTCGAAGGACTACGCGGCCTTCGAGGCAATTCTGGCGGAAGCGGTAGAGATGTTTGATATGCGCCTCTATGTGTATGAGATAATGCCGAATCACTGGCATCTGGTGGTTTCTCCGCGTCGAGATGGAGATTTGGCTAGATTTGTTGGTTGGCTTACGTTAACACACACACAAAGATATCATGCCCACAAAGGTACAGCCGGCTACGGCCTCTTTATCAGGGTAGGTACAAGTCTACTGAACAACAGGAGAAGCTTGAGAGGTACATGCCGCGGCCGAACGTGCCAAAGCAGGCGGCCAAGTAATTGCTGAAGAAATAGGGTCTATTTGCCCCACGGAGCTCCACGCTCATCGTGGGGCTCCGTGTTTTATGTCGGCTCAAATTTTTGGAATTGAGAGCCGCATTTGCTCATCTTTTTTATAAATTTCTCGGATGAGTCATCCAATCCGGCATCAGACGGGCGGACCACACTGCGCGCTGATGGTGGGGGAGAAAGCACAGAATTAGCGGGGTAGCACCCGCATAAATGCTGACACGACATTTCCAAGGAAGTCACGGAGTGAAGCTTCGGGCTTTGGCTCATCGGGTGCTTCTGTCGGCGCGGGATGTTGCGGCGGCAGGTCGTTCGGTGTTTCTCCTGCCGGTAGGGGCATGAGTCTAAAGTCGACCTCGCCCTTCATCTCTGGCGAAGGCATCCTGTGTTCTTCAAATGGCGGTTGGCCCATGTGTGGTCCCGGCTCCATACGTGGCCCATTATCACCCTGATGTGGCATACCATCTCTTCCAGAAAATGGCGGTGCATTTTGATACGGCATCTCATCATTGCGGAAAGGTGGCTGGCCGGGAAACTGCCCTCCCTCAAAAGGCGGCGGGGAGAAGCCTTCACCCATAAATGGTCTTCCCTCCGGATTGCCGGGGGGCATTTTGTTTGATCCCGGCGCGTAGCGACGGCCGAGGTCATCGAGCTTTATCTCCTTCCTCTCATCGGGATGCGGTGGGCGCATGCCTTCCATCATCTCTCGCGCCTGCGATTCAAGCGTCTGCCTCTCTTTCATCATTATTGGTCCGTCTTCCATCTGGGGCGACATGCCGTCATCTCTCCGATGTTGCTCTTCAGAGAAGGATCGGCACGCCTCCTCATTATCGCGACAGTAAGTTTCGCAGGCGCGACCGCGGCAGTCGCCGGGACCGACAAACTCTTCCATTGGCCCGGGTGGCTCACTGCTACCGGTGCGCAAGCTCTTCATGGCTTCGGAGCCAAAGCGAGCGTCATCGAAGCGGTCCATCGGTAGCCTACCTTCACTCTCGCCACCGCGCTCAAATCCGTAAAATGTGGCGCACGCTTCTTGGTTCTCGGGTTTTCGACAAAACTGTTCGCATGCCGGCCCCTTACATCCGCCGGGGCCGGGAGTCATGGCGCGATTAAACTCTTCCTTGGACATCATTCCCTGCTCCACCGCAAATTGCATACACGCTTCCGTGTGAGCCGGGTCCTCGCAGTAAGTCTCACAAGCGCGGCCTCGGCACCCGCCGGGACCGACCAAGTTCATCATTCTCTCGATCTCGCGCACCTCCTCTTCAGGAATCAAGTTGTTTTCCTTGGCAAAAGCGAGACATTCGTCTTCGTGGCCGGGGGCATCGCAGTACTGCTGACACTGCCTACCCCTGCACCCGCCGGGGCCGACGATGTCCGCCATTCTTTCAAATCTTTCAAGATCACCATTTCCCATCAGATCATGCTCTCTCGCGTAGGCCACGCAAGCCTTGGTGTTCTCGGGGGAGTCACAAAACTGACCGCATGACACCATGTCCGTGCACCCTCCTGGGCCTCCGAATTTTTCGATAGCCGCTTGAGCCTTTTCCTTATTGATGTTTGGTTCGTTGTCATCGGAGCGGTTCTGGACGGTTTTGGGAGGCGTAGGTGTTCGCTGGCGTATTTGCGGCCCGGGAGCGTTGCCGGTCGACGATCGATCGCGCACCGAGCCGACGAGGTCATCGCGACTGAGCGCAGCCGGGCGGGCAGATGCTTCTGCCTGAGCCCGTTCGATAGCTTGCCGCATAGCCATCGCCTCCTCGACCCCGATCATTCCCTGCTTTTCCGCGAAATCTACACAGGCGAGCTTAGGCGAGGCGCAGTATGCCTTGCATGCCGCCCGATCGGCGCAAGCACCCAGCTCGGCAATTGGGTAGGTGATGGCAGTTTGGGCGAGCGCCACCGAGGCGCCGAAGACAAGGAGTGTGGCCACTAACGAAAATCGAAGCACAGAAGAGAGAGTTTTTATCATGGCAGTTTATTGAAAGGGATTACTGCTCGCGTCGTCAAAGGGGTTGCGATACACCTCCACCTCGAGAACTTCTGTTTCTTCGGATGTCGCGGTGACGGTTGGAGTACCTTCAGATGAAGGCGTAACGGCCTTGGTGCGATACACCCCAAAGATGTAGCCTAAAAAGAAAACGAGTACGAGCACAACGACCGTCACCGGCCATGAAGAAAAGTGAGGATGCATTTTTGGTTCTTCCATAGAAAAAAGTTAAAGCTGATTGCCTCTTATCATACCTTTTAACGCAAAAGCGACCAAGCGGGCTTATCCACTTTTGTAAAGCATATGCGTTTCCTTCTGATGACGTCTTTATCAATTCACTATACTTTGAGTTACGAAACTCTTAAAATTAACGTCATTGCGAGCGCTCCGCGCCAGGCAATCCAGGAATCACAGCCGTAGTTTCTGGATTGCTTCGGACTAAAGCCTCGCAAAGACGATAATATGGTGAATTTTGTTATTTAAAGTTAATGTAGATTGATCAAGGTGGTCTTTTTTTGATGGTTTTGGCAGGCTTGTTTCAGTATGCTACACTAGACACACTATTTGTTTTTAAAAAAATCTCATGCAAAAGATGATTATTTGGGTGGTTGTTCTGTTGGTGATTATTGCGGGTGGCTGGTATGTCGCCACCAATTGGGGGGCGGGGATAGCGTTCGGTGGAGGCCCTTCTGTTGCCATGGTTAATGGCGAAAAGATTAGCAAAGCTGATTTTGAGGCTACGCGCGCGCAGGTGGCGGCTGGACAGGGAGTTGATATCACGGCTCTTGGCGAGGAGGAGAAGAGTCAATTTGAGAATGGTGTACTTGAGAATATGATTTCCCAGCGCCTGCTTCTTCAAGTGGCGGCTAAGAAGGGCATCGCCACCACAAACGAGCAGGTTGATACCCAGCTTGCCACTCTCGCGGAACAGTTTGGGGGAGCCGAGGCCATGCAGACGGCACTTGCCGAGCAGGGATTCACGGATGAGGCGCTCCGCGCTCAAGTAAAAAGTGACCTCACCATTCAGGCCTACTTGCAACTACAATTCCCGCTAGAGAGTTTTGTCATCTCCGAAGAAGAGGTTGCAGAGGTATACGCGCAGTTTGCTGTGGGGACAGAGGATGCTCCTGCTCTCGATGAGGTGAGAGGAGAAATTGAGTCGTTTGTTCGTCAGCAGAAGCAACAGCAGGCGGTAACGGCTCATGTGGCCGAGCTCCGTGCGGCAGGAGAAGTGGAGGTGCTCATTTAGTGATAATGTAAAACTGTGTGCTTTACAACCGACGGCCTAGGCCGTCGGTTGTTCTTTTGTGCGTACTCCACAGGGTTAAAACTGTTACGGGTGGTAGACTTTAAACATGAAAGAGTCTTCAGATTCTATTTATCATGATAAAAAAGAAGCCATGCGAGCCGGCTGGCGCGTTGTTTTTGAGTACGTAAAAAAATACAGGGGCGCTATTGCCACGCTTATATCCTTGACTGTAGTAGACTCTGTTATGGATGCCTCTTTGCCGTTTGTGGTCGGGCGGCTTATAGACGCTCTAAACAATGTCGCTCAAGGTACCACCCCCTCTTTTGCTGTTCCACTGGCTATTCTCGCTCTTTGGGTGGGTGTACAGGTTCTCTCAAACATCATTCGATGGTTTGTTAGACGAAAGAACGACCACCTGCGCATTACCGCCCGTCTGCGCTACATCGCCGACGGCATGGCCCATATCCTGCGGCTTCCCGTCAGCTTCCACAAGGAGCACAAGACGGGTGCGGTGGCGGAGATTCTCAACCAAGGGGCGGTGTCTATCTCCGGCATGGTGGCCAACTACCTCGTTGACTACATTCCCGCCTTCCTGTCGACTTTTGTTGGCCTCGCCCTATGTTTTTACGTGAACGTCGAGCTTGCTCTAATTTTATCAGTGGGGATTTTTTTGTTTACGATATCGGTTTGGCTGGTGGTGCCGAAGACTATTGCCATGAACACGGCCCTTCAGCGTGTACGGAATGAGGCGCTTGGTTATGGGCACGACGTGGTGGGAAATATTTATGCGGTTAAACATGCCGCCGCGGAGGAGTATGAAAGAAGGCGACTCGACGCTGTTGTCGTGCGGCAGTCGGTAGAGCCGTGGTACGCCCTGCTCAAGGTATTTGCTAACCGCATATTTACTCGCAATTTAGTTACCGTCGCCACGCAGGCGCTTATCTTTTTGGCTTCATTTACACTCCTGCGCGATGGGGTTATAACCATTGGCGAGTTGGTAATGTTTAATAGCTATGCCGCTATGGTGTTTCATCCATTTTCCCGGCTGGCAAACAACTGGGGAGACATCCAGGACGCTTTTGTCTCGGCGGCCAATGCAGGGCAAGTTATGGAAACCCCGGAGGAGGTGTACACTCCAAAGAAGCCGCGCCACATAAAAGAGGCCGTGCCGGGCGCTCCCGCGGTACGTTTCGAGCGAGTTGGGTTTCGCTATAAACCGCAAGACCAACAAGTGCTTGAGAATATAAGTTTCTCGGTAGCGGAGGGTGAGAAGGTGGCGCTGGTCGGGGAGTCCGGAGTGGGGAAGAGCACTCTTATTGATTTACTCTCGCGATACTACATTCAAACAAGCGGAACGATTGAACTTTATGGAATTGATAACGCTAACATCCCACTGAAAGAGATTCGCGGTGCTATTGCCGTGGTTCCTCAAGAGATTGCGCTTTTTAACACCTCAATCCAAAAAAATATCGCCTACGGTTCTTTTGGCGCAACTCCCGCAAAGATTAAGAAGGCCGCTCGTGAGGCAAAAGCCGACCGTTTTATAGAGAAATTTCCGCGCAAATATGAGCAGATGGTCGGCAACCGCGGAGTGAAGCTATCAGTAGGGCAGAAGCAACGCATCGCCATTGCTCGAGCAATGCTCCGAGACCCGAAGATACTTATTCTAGATGAACCCACAAGCGCCCTTGACCCTCAGACGGAGCAGGAGATTAGTGAGTCACTTGAGCGATTAATGGAGGGACGGACCACCTTCATTATCGCCCATCGCCTCTCGACTGTCCGGAAGGCGGACCGCATCCTCGTTATCGAGAAGGGGAAAATTGTCGAAGAGGGAAATCACGCCGAGCTTACGGCAAAGGCGCATGGTCACTATCGGCACCTTTACGAGTTGCATATCGGCCTGCACGAATAGGCAGACTAAATGTACCTGGTACATTTTATGCACGCTTTGCAATCAAGGCAAGAATGGGTTATTTTAAACATATGGATACTAAAAAACCACAACAGTATTTTCGCGAGCATAAAAACGATTTTTTAAGTAAGTTAAAAGAGCTGGTTGCCATTCCCAGTATTTCAGCAGATGTTGAACACGCGGACGATGTGCTAAGCTCGGCCGAAGCGGTGGCAACATCTCTGCGAAGCATTGGTTTGGATAACGTCAAGCTCCTCAGCGCCGATGGTGGCAAACCTGCTGTTTATGGAGAGTGGCTAAAGGCGGGCTCGGACAGGCCCACGGTCCTGCTTTACGCCCACCACGACGTACAACCTACGGGGGAGCGTGAAAAGTGGCACTCGGAGCCTTTTGAGGCCACGGAGCGCGACGGACGCTTGTATGGGAGAGGAGCTGCCGACGACAAAGGGGGTCTCATGATGCACTTAGCCGCGCTCGCCTCTTATCTAGAGAGCGGAGAACAGCTCCCCGTAAACGTGAAGTGTCTTTTCGAGGGCGAGGAGGAGATCGGCTCGCCCACGCTGGGCGCCATCCTCGAAGGCAATCGCGAGCTTTTGCAGGCGGACGTAATGATTCTTTCGGATACCGAAAACTTCGCGGTGGGCATCCCGGGGATTACGACCCAGCTCCGTGGTCTTGTGTACTGCAGTGTCTTGGTTGCCGCTCTTGAAAAACCGGTGCACTCTGGTGGCTGGGGAGGGATTTTGCCGGACGCCGCTTTGGGTCTGTCGAAGTTGCTTGCGAAGCTCACCACGGACGATGGCCTTATTGCAATCCCGGGCATTTATGACGAGGTGCGCCTATTGCCAGAGGAAGAAAAGCAGGCAATCCGAGAACTCCCCCACGATGTTGAAGCCATGAAGCGTCACGCGGGCTTGCTTGCCGATGTGGAGTTTTGTGGGCGCGATGGGTGCGCTCCTGGAGAGCTTATCTGGCACCAGCCCCACCTTTCCGTGAACGCCATTCAGGCTTCGTCTCGTAAGCAGGTCTCAAACATCATCGTCGATGAAGCGTGGGCGCAAGTAGGAGTTCGCATTGTGCCGGACATGAGCCCCGAGCGTAGCCTGAAACTTCTTGTGGACTTTTTGAGAGAGGAAGCTCCTAAGGGATTTAGAGTGACCATAACCCCCCACGGTTCTGTGCCCTGGTGGCGGACAGACACCACTCACAGAGCCTTTCGAGCGGCAGAGCGAGCGCTCGAGCGTGGGTATGGAGTAAAGCCTGTCTACATGGGCTGTGGTGGCTCCATTGGCTTTGTCGAGCCTTTCGAGAAGGTACTCAAGGCCCCTGCCCTGCTCATCGGGGTCGAAGACCCGGAAACGGCCGCGCACTCTTGGAACGAGTCCCTTCACCTAGCTGACTGGGAAAAGGGAGTCTCCTCCATGATAGAGCTCTACGCAGAGCTAGCAGAATGAATAAAAGGTGTCAGGAACCTTTTATTTAGGTTTTATGTGTTATAATTACTTACGATATGGGACGAGCTCTACGTGTCGATGTCGCTGATGAATTTTATCACGTCATAAACCGAGCGAACGGCAAGCGGGTTGTTTTCAATACTTCGAAGGACTACGCGGCCTTCGAGGCAATTCTGGCGGAAGCGGTAGAGATGTTTGATATGCGCCTCTATGTGTATGAGATAATGCCGAATCACTGGCATCTGGTGGTTTCTCCGCGTCGAGATGGAGATTTGGCTAGATTTGTTGGTTGGCTTACTCTTACTCACACCCAAAGATACCACGTACATAAAGGCACTACTGGTTATGGCCACCTGTATCAAGGCAGATACAAATCTTTTGTTGTTGAGGGAGATGCCTACTTTTATCGTGTCTGCAGATATGTAGAGAGAAATGCTTTGCGGGCTAAATTGGTGAAGAAAGCAGAGGAGTGGCGGTGGGGGAGTGCGTGGGCTAGGATTTACGGAAGCGCCGAGCAAAAAGCAATGCTTACAGACTGGCCAGGCGGACAGCCGGATGACTATCGAGAGAGTTTAAATGAGGATGATGACAGTGATGAAGCGCAAGAAAAGATTGAAGAGATGCGACGCTCGGTAAACCGTGGCAATCCTTTTGGTAGTTCAACCTGGTCAGAGAAGATGACTGCACGATTTCATCTCGATACCACCACAAGGTCGCGAGGTAGACCAAGAAAGGGAGGCGAGGGTTAATATTATAACACATAAGATAAAAAACAAAGGTTCCTGACACCTTTTTGCGAACACTTTTTTGCGAATTATGGATTATATTTTGAGGATATTATCGGAGGTTGATGCTATTGTTGCGGGCGGTTTTTCGGAGTTTGTCACGCCATTGATGACCAGATTTTTCACGACTGTGACGCACTTGGGTGACGTGGAGACGGTAGCGGTTTTTGCGCTAATGTTTGCCTTTTATTTATGGCGAAAACATCGTGCTTATTTACTTAGTTTTATTACTATCGTGGGCGGTAGTGCCGCCAGTATGTGGGTGCTTAAAGAACTTTTTGCTCGCCCCCGGCCTATTGGTGCGCTAATCATGGAAACCGGCTTTGCCTTCCCCAGTGGTCACGCCACCATGGCCGCCGCCTTTTTTGGTTTTATAATTTTTACGCTGATGCGAGTGCGTTCTATTCAGAATTGGCAACGAGGAATAATGATACTTATACTCGCAGTTTGGATACTTCTTGTCGGCTTAAGTAGAGTATATCTTGGGGTCCACCATGCTTCAGACGTTATGGCTGGTTGGCTTCTTGGGTTTATTTGGATTTTGGTTGTCGTTCGATCCTGTGCCAAGAAGAGTTTGTCCCTTGCAAAATAAATTTCAAGACCGACGCTATTTTTTTGGCTCTAATTAGTCTCCTTTTTTACATACTACTTCACAGGTAGAGACTCCTGTTTTCGGGTTGACTTTTTCCACCGTTTTTCCTTCGTCATTCCGGCAGAACAAAATATAATAGAACCAAGCATGCATGTGCTTGGTTTATTGTTTTCAATAGAGTTGTTAAATATGCCTAAAACCAACACTACCAACACCAAGAGATCTTCAAACAAGACACTTTTTGGGCTAAACGCCTCCGCAAGTAGTTTTAATGCCGGTCACATCCTGAATATAAAGAGACAGTTTACGACCGCGGGAGTGCATCCATTCGACGAAGTGGCGTGGAAACATGTAAAAGTCACTGTCTATAATTCAAATGGACACAAAGAAGACCGGGAGCTTGAGTTTCCGGAATTTTGGTCAGACAGCGCGGCCCAGATTGCCGGCTCAAAGTATTTTCGAGGCCGCATAGGCTCCGACGAGCGGGAAACTTCCGCAAAGCAGATGATAACGAGGGTGGCCAGGACAATGCGAGAGTGGGGAGAGCAAGGTAACTATTTTGCCGGCAAGGATGAGGCGCAGATATTTGAAGAGGAGCTTGTCTACATCCTTCTCCATCAGCGTGCCGCTTTTAACTCTCCGGTCTGGTTTAATGTGGGCATTCATCCAAAACCTCAATGCTCAGCATGCTTTATTTTAAATGTTGAAGACGACATGGGCTCTATCCTGGACTGGATTACCACCGAGGGCAATATTTTTAAGCGCGGCTCCGGGGCGGGTATTAACCTTTCCACTATTCGTTCTTCGCACGAAACTCTTTCTACGGGTGGCTTCTCCTCTGGGCCGGTATCTTTTATGCGGGGTGCAGACTCGGTAGCCGGCATGATAGCTTCCGGAGGCGCTACCAGGCGAGCGGCCAAGATGGTGGTCTTAAACATTGATCATCCCGATTCCCCAAAGTTTATTCGCGCCAAGGCAGACGAGGAAAAAAAGGTACGAGCTTTGATCGAGCAGGGCTATAACATGTACGACCTAAACAATGAAGCTTGGAACTCAATTCAGTATCAAAATGCCAATAACTCGGTGCGGGTCACCGATGAGTTCATGCATGCGGTCGAGGCCGACGAATCTTTTTCTACTAGATTTATCCAGTCCGGCAAGGTGGCCGAAACCTACAGCGCGCGCCAACTGATGGAGGACATTGCTAAGGCCGCGTGGGAGTGTGGTGACCCAGGCATGCAGTACGACACCACCATCAATAAGTGGCATACTTGCCCAAACTTTGGGCGTATTAATGCATCAAATCCTTGCTCTGAGTATATGCATGTCGACAACTCTTCTTGTAATCTGGCCTCGATTAATCTTCTTTCTTATCTAAACGATGATAATAGTTTTGACGTACGCGACTTTGTCCACACTGTTGATATTATGATTCTCGCCCAAGATATTGTTGTCGACTACTCTAGCTATCCTACTGAAGCCATAGAAAAGAATACGCACGCACTGCGGCAGCTGGGATTAGGCTACGCGAATATCGGCTCGCTTTTTATGCATCTCGGTATTCCTTATGATTCAGAGGAAGCTAGAAACACCGCCGCGGCCATCACGGCCCTCATGTGTGGTGAGGCCTATCGTTACTCATCTCATATTGCCTCTAGGCTCGGCCCTTACTCTGCTTATGAGAAAAACCGTGAGTCTACGGTGGCGGTGATTGGCATGCATCGCGACGCTCTTTCGCGAATCAGAGAGTCAAAAGTGTTTGATGAAAAACTTTCAAGCTTCGCTAAAAAAGCTTGGGACGGCGCCTTACAGAGCGTTAGAAAGGCGGGTGTACGTAACTCTCAAGTCACTGTGCTTGCGCCCACCGGAACCATAGCATTTATGATGGATTGCGCCACTACCGGCATAGAGCCTGAGTTTGCTTTAGTAAAAAATAAAAATCTTGTGGGGGGCAATACGATGCGTATTGTAAACAGTGCCGTGCCTCGAGCGCTTGCAAACCTTGGATACGCGCCTGATGAGTGCAACGCTATTCTGGCACACATTGAGGAACACATGACTATCGAGGGTGCGCCGGGACTCAAAGATGAGCATTTGCCTATTTTCGACTGCGCCGTCCGGCCTTCTCATGGTAGGCGCTCTATTCATTGGCAGGGTCATGTGCGCATGGTGGCGGCTACTCAGCCATTTCTCTCGGGTGCTGTTTCCAAGACATTTAACATGCCGAGTGAAACTACGGTAGAAGAGATAATGGAAGCCTATATCATGGGCTGGAAGCTGGGACTCAAGGCCTTTGCTGTCTACCGCGACGGCTCCAAGTCAGCTCAGCCTCTGACCACCAACGCGACCCACAAAAAAACTGAAAAGGAGGTTGTGGGGCCAGTGCGCCGTTATCTCACCGCCACCCGCCATTCCGTTACGCATAAGTTTTCGATTGTTGGTCATGAAGGCTACCTGACTTTTTCAACTTACGAGGACGGAACATTAGGTGAGGTTTTCATTAAAATGTCGAAGCAAGGCTCGACCCTTTCCGGCCTCCTTGATGCTTTTGCCATTTCGGTTTCCATTGCTCTCCAGCACGGCGTGCCTCTATACACACTTGCAAGTAAGTTTTGCTATATGCGCTTTGAGCCTTCGGGCTACACCGAAAACTCTGACATCCAGATTGCAACATCGATTACCGACTATCTGTTTAGGTATCTTTCGATGCGCTTTCTAAACCCAGAAGAGCTGGCTGACCTTGGGGTGCAGGCACCGACTTTGTCAAATATGCAGGCAACTGGGGACGAGACCGCTCTCGCTGTGCGTGTGAACGAAGGAGAGTCAGACGAAAAGGTGGTTGTTGGCCATTTAAAATCAACCTCCACCCAGCTCTCTCAAGGCGTATTCACTGTCGCAGACGCTTCTTTGGAAATTAGCGGGAGCGGAGAGGCGGGAGCTACTACGGTTTCATTAGAAAAAACAAAAACATGGGCAAGTGTTGATGCGGGGACATTCTGTCGTGCCTGTGGAGGAATGATGCTCCAGACAGGTACCTGTAAGACCTGCTCGCAGTGTGGAAGTTCGAATGGCGGATGCTAGCCTCAGAGACTTTGAATTACGAAGAATTACGAAATTCGGACCTGTTCCCTCCCCTGGCCAGGGTGAGACTTGGGCAAGGGACCCAAGTCGCAAGACCTTTTGAGCTGTTTTTGAGCCCCGACGCTACGGTCGGGACAGGCGAAGCGAAGAAAAGAGCCAAAAGGTGTACAGCTCCTGTAAGGAGGGCTAGGGTGGGGTAGATTTCTGGCCGTATTTCTGCAATCTACCCCCTCCCAACCTCACATCTCTCGGCGTGCTCGCCGAGGCCGCGAGCCCACTTCGCGCCGTCGCGCTCCGGTCTTGCGAAGTGGGGCCCTACCCACTTCTCACCCCCTGGCCAGGGGGAGGAGCAATTTCGTAACTCACAGTCAGAGATACGCGAAGCGCATCCACGAAGCACTATTTACAATTAACAATTGACAATTGACGAATGCAAGACGCGCTTCGTTCGTTTATACCTAAAAAGTCCCACTTGCGTGGGACTTTTTAGGTTGCTCGTGTCGATAAGCCGAATTCTGTTCCGACTTTTTAGGGCAAGCCCAAATTTGTCGGAGACAATCATTTATCTGGGACCACCATTACTGGTGACCTCAAGCGGCACCCCCGCCACAACTTCGCAGATGTGGGCGGGTACGGCCTTGCACCCACGTAGGAATTTAACCGTTTCACCTAAAGTGTTACCACTTTAGCTCATCCCCAAAAGGGGATGTCGTTGGCTCTCGCCGCGGACGTCTCTGTTCGCATCCCTATGGTTACCCACGACGGGTGTTACCCGCTACGCTTGCCCATTAAAGTAGGCAGGGTGTTCGGACTTTCCTCACGTTACATGAAGCAACGTGCGATTGTCTGACACGAGCATCTTATTATACCACCGCGACAGCCTATCTGTAAATAGGCAAAAAGGTATCTGCTCACAAAAACGAGTAACGGCTAACTAGCACAACATATCTCGCTCCGTCTTTGCCACCGCCTTTGGCGGGGTCCCGTCTGAAGGCGGGACCCCGCCAAAGGCGGTGGCAAAGACACTCACTCATTGTGAATTACGAAATTCGGACCTATTCCCTCCCCTGGCCAGGGTGAGACTTGGGCAAGGGACCCAAGTCGCAAGACCTTTTGAGCTGTTTTTGAGCCCCGACGCTACGGTCGGGACAGGCGAAGCGAAG
>Ga0210057_1000286_pt1 | contig 86421 bp, 107 predicted proteins | sample CryGeyCG2114_010_2_FD_183968 | JGI IMG/M metagenome (GOLD analysis project Ga0210057, IMG submission 183968) | Groundwater microbial communities from aquifer - Crystal Geyser CG10_big_fil_rev_8/21/14_0.10 (SPAdes) (version 2) | ecosystem: Environmental > Aquatic > Deep subsurface > Groundwater ... | reverse complement strand
CTACGTTATTTCCTTGGCAAATACATCTTGCAAACTGATTGGGAATTTGGCACACAAGTTTTTCCTCAAGAAAACATTTTCGGCTGGAAACGGGTTGCTTATCCTTGGGATTATTTCCGCGATCCTTTTGCTGGAAAAAATCCTTCTCCTCCATCTTATAATTTCCTTCCTTGTACAAGGTAAACTTTAATAATCACCTCCGTTTACTGTTACTATGGAAACATTTTCCCCGCAAGAGATCAAGATGGTTCTTCTTCCGTTGATTAAAAAGCTAAGATCAAAGAAACAACGTCCCTTAATCATCGGCTTGCAAGGCGGTCAAGGGACTGGCAAGACAACTTTAGGCAAATTTCTTAAAAATCATCTCACAAAGCAAGGCTTCAAGGTGCAGCAATTCTCTATCGATGATTTTTATTTGTCTCTAAAGAAGCGTCAGTCTTTGCAGAAGAAATATCCCACTAATCCTTTTTATCAGATTCGAGGCATGCCAGGTACGCATCGTTTGTTGTACTTACAAAAAACCTTGCAGAAACTCCAAAAAGGCAAGGCTTGTTATATTCCCATCTTTGACAAATCGCTTCATGCTGGTCAAGGCGATGCTGAGAAAAGATTCTTTGTGAAAGGACGACAGGATTTCATCATTTTTGACGGCTGGTGTTTAGGATTACTACCAGTTCCCTTGACAGAGGTTCTAGATACCTGTAAAAAATATGCTGTTTGTCCTCCCGTGAAACCGCAGGATTATCAACCTGTGCTAGATAACATAAAACCATATCAGAAAATCTGGCAATTAGTGGATTATTTGGTTATGCTGAAACCTGATTCTTCACAGTCGCATCAACAATGGCGTTGGCAGCAGGAGCAGGAACTGATCAAGAAGACCGGTAGTGGCAAGACTCAGGAACAAGTCATCTCTTTTGTCAAGTTCTATCTGCCTTTAACTTATGTTTGTTACGATCAGCTAAAACCAGATTACCTGATCAAGATCAGGGAAGATCACAGTTTGTACATTTGATTGATTTGATTAACATTATGTCCATGCAAAGCCTCAAAAAGTACTGGTTAGTTCCTATTTTGTTTTTCACATTCCAAGGCGTGGCACCGATTAAACACTACTTCATAATAATAAACCCTCCCCAAGATTTATAAATAATCACTTATTTTAACTCATAAAATGGTATTAGAAAACGTTACAGGAAATTTATTGGCTTACAAAGCATTAGAGCCGGGCACATTTCAGCATGCAGATCAACTTACTACTGCGCGAAGAACCAATATGGGATTAAGAGATGAACAGTTTCATACTACTGATGGAGAACTTTACACCGTTCAAGAAGGAAAACCTTTGTGGGCAATTACAAGAGAACCGCAAAATTTAGTTTTGCAGAATATTGATGAAGCATACAAACAACTAACTAATCAAGGCAACTATTTTCCCGATACCGAAGCTGCTCAAACTTCATTAGAGCATAAAGATACTGTTGTTGTTAATTTGAGAGAATTAGGACTTGTGAAATATAATCACCAGCATAGGGATGGTTACTTTGAGGTTAATCCTGAAGCAGTAACGAGATTAAATTATGAGCAAAGAAAAGCTGCTCAACGAATTTATGGACCTGATGAAGAAAATTTTGGCTTGAATATGGAAATGTTCGCAGAAGCAAGGACAAATCCCCGTGTTTATGTATTAATGCCAGATTATGTGCAAAGTACATTAAGAAGTAATGATGAAAAATTTGTTGGGCGGGCTTCGTGGCTGGGTAGTTTCTACAACGGTTCCATTTTCCTTGCCGATGATCGTTACGTTAACTATCGTTACAACCTGCGTGGGGTACGTCGTGCAATCACCGTAGGCGCAAAAAACGAAGTTCCACCTGCTCCACAGGAAATGGGAACAGTTAGAAGCCCAACTATGGAAGACATTTTGGCAGTCTCTCAGTCACACGTTTCTAATTCTGACCGGGATTAATTCCAAGTTGAAATTGGGAAATTATATAAACCATAATTTTTTATTTATATTTAAGGAACGTTCCCTTATTTTTTTAGAACTTAAAATCACCTCTGCGGATGCAGGTTTTCCGGATTCCAGAGCTTATTGAACTCGTTCTTCCAATATTCATTCTTCTTAACAGTCTTCGAACTGCCTTTTCCATAATTTTCCCATTTAATCATAGATAATTTAATGTAACATTTTTAAACTAAAGAATTTTACTTTATAGGGAGGTAAGATTTGATGTTTCGTCCTGCTGTCATCTGTGTTGGTTCTGCTACTGTAGATAATATTCTACAGACCCATCTGCCGTTATCGGAAATAAAGATCGGTGATAAGGCTTTAGTGGATCAGATGGCAGTCCATTCGGGTGGTGGCGCCACTAATGCGGGTGTTGCACTTAAGCTAATGGGGATTAGGGTCAAGATCATCGCCAAGTTAGGGTCGGACCATGCCGCAGATATCATTATTAAGGAATTAAAACATTACAATCTGCAGAATCTTTGTCGGCATCGTAGTAAAAAAAATACTGATTATGCTGTTTTGGTCTCTTCTCAAGGCAAGGATCGCATCATCTATGTGCATAAAGGAGCTTCTAGCGATCTTACTCCTAATGATTATCGTCAAAGCGATCTTAATACAGGCTGGCTCTATCTGGCCAGCCTGCTGGGAAAATCTTTTACTACGGCTAAAGCGATGGTCAAAGATGCTAAGAAAAAGAAAGCAAAGATTCTTTTTAACCCTTCCTTATACCTGGCGCAGCAGAGAAAATTGATTGCGCCAATCCTTAAGGCTACTGACATCCTGGTCCTGAACAAGGAAGAAGCTGAACACCTTCACAGGAAAGTTCCTATTAAACAATTGCTTTTAGGAATAAGAAAAAAGGGTCCCCAGACCGTAGTCATCACTGCTGGTCCGCAGAAGATCCATGCTTTGCATCAAGAAAATATTTATACTTTAACCCCTCCTAAAGTAAAGATTGTGGCAACTGCCGGTGCTGGCGATGCTTTCACGGCCGGCTTATTAGCAGGGATAATTAAACATAAACCTTTTCCTGTAGCTTTACAGTTAGGTGTTGTCAATTCACTTTCGGTCATCCAGCATCTCGGCACGAAAAATAAACTGCTTACCTTGCAGGAAGCTGAGAGAAAGATCAAAACATATCAACTAAAGGTCACAAAAAATGCGCTTAGATAAAATCCTTAGCCTCGCTGCTAAATCATCTTCCATAATCCTTATAGTTGGTATGCTCTTTACGTTGTTTACCTATTTTCTGGGTCCTTATTTTGTTTTTGGCATCCTAACTTTAAGCGCAATACTTATCATGACTGTCGTTGCCTGGAAAGGTGATCCTTTCGGTGGTACATTCTATATCATCGCTGCCAGCATTTTATCCTTGATCATCATGAGCAAAACCCTCAGTGCGCTATATTTTCTCGCTCCTGGCAGTCTGTTTTTGGTTGGTTCCTTATTTCTGGTGAACTATGTTTATCAAGGTAGGGTATTAACCAGTGGAGGAGATGATTTCTAGATGTTCGCGGCAACCCAAAAAATATTGCAAAAAGCGCATCAAGGAAATTATGCAGTCGCTCACTTCAACATCAACAATATGGAGATTATGCAGGGAGTGGTACAAGCTGCTGAGAACTTGAACGCCCCCGTCATCCTCGCCACTTCCGAAGGCGCGATAAAATATGCTGGAATAAATTTTCTTAGAGACTTAGCTAACACTGCTGCAGAATTATCTCACGTGCCTGTCGCTTTGCACCTTGATCATGGTCGGGACCTCGAAATAATCCGCAAAGCGATCAAGCTTGGTTATTCTTCTGTCATGATTGATGCTTCATCTGAAAAATTTCAGCGCAATATTCAGCTGACAAAACGCGTCGTCTTTTTAGCCCATCGTCATGGTATTTCTGTAGAAGCAGAGCTAGGTACTATCGGAGGGGTGGAAGATCTGGTTTCTGCTAGAAACATTATCTATACTGATCCTCAAAAAGCGCAAGAATTTGTCGAAAAAACAGGCTGTGACTTTTTAGCCGTCGCCATCGGCACTTCCCATGGCGCTTACAAGTTTCATGGTAACGTCAAGTTAAGGATGGATATCCTTAAAGAGATTAAAAAGAAAGTTAAATTACCTTTAGTCCTGCACGGTGCTTCCGGTGTTCCTTCTTCTGTAGTCAAACAAGCTGAGAAATATGGCGCTAAATTATCGGGTGTACAGGGTGTTCCTGATTCTCAGATAAAGTTGGCTGTCAAGCATGGCATCAACAAGATCAATACTGATACTGATCTAAGACTAGCTTTTGATGCTGGTATCCGTGAAGTCATCAAGACTAAACCTGCTGTTTTCGATCCACGTAAAATGCTGGAACCGGCTCGCGCCGCAATCACTAAAGTAGCTGAACAAAGAATAAAGGTCTTTGGCAGTCAAGGTAAAGCGGGAGGAAGAAGATGAAAAAAATCTTTCTCGGTGCCGATCATGCCGGTTTTCGGCTAAAAGAAAGGATTAAAATATGGTTAGAAAAAGAGAATATTCCTTATGAAGATGTGGGTAATTTCTATTTAGATATCAATGATGATTATCCTCTCTACGCCGCTAAAGTTGCCCGCGCTGTTGTTAAAACAAAAAATCCCGGTCTCCTTTTCTGCGGTTCGGCGGAAGGTGTCTGCATCGCGGCTAACAAAATCAAGGGTATCCGTGCAGTAAATCCAGCAGGAATGATCCAAACAAGATTTGCCCGGGAACATGAAGATGCTAACATCCTTTGCTTAGCGGGGGGAGGAACCAGGAAAAGGCAACCATCTGTTCCCTTGCGTAAAGCCAAGAAGATGATTAAAACATTCCTTGGAACTAAATTTTCCGGTGCTGCTCGACATAAAAGAAGGTTAATGGAGATAAAAAGGTTAGAAAAATCATAGAAACCTTTATAACTGTCCATTAGTTTAGACGGTTGTAAAATAAAATGGACATCATGTCAGTATTTTTGGACAATCCCCACAAAGATTTTCATGTACGAGAGATAGCTAGGTTAGTTAATAAGTCTCCTACCACAGCTTCTAGTGAATTAAATAAGTTAAGGAAAAAAGGACTTTTGTCAGCAAAAAAAGAAAGGAATCATTTATTATATCAAGCAATCCCCCAAAATAAAAACTATCAACATCTCAAATTATTTCACAATATCAAATCTATTAGGGATTCAGGTTTGATTGAATACCTGATAGAATTTTATAATCATCCTTCAGCAATAATAATTTTTGGCAGTTTCCGAAAAGCTGAAAATATCCCTTCTAGTGATATTGACTTGTTCATCTTGAGTTCCAAGAAAGAGGAACCAAAATTGGAAAAATTCGAAAAAGAACTAAAACACAAGATCCAGTTATTCACATTCTCTCCAAAAAAACTCCACGAATTACGTAAAAACAATCCTCATCTTTTGAATAATGTTATAAATGGTATTGTCTTAGAAGGATTTATCGAGGTGTTTTGATGGATTTTAAAGATTTTGAGAAGGAAGGAATTAAGAAGATGATCCATGAATTGATCAGGAAGTACTTAAAATGAAAATCTATCCCTCAGTGATGGCTAAGAACCAGCAAGAGCTGAATCAGCTTTTTAAGAAATTAGACGGTGCAGCTAAGGAATTGCATTTTGATGTGGTGGATGGCAAATTTCTGAAGACTAAATCCAATTGGTTTAAATTTAGGTTATCCACCAAGTTCAAATATAACGTTCATCTGATGATTAAACATCCTCTGCTTTGGATCAAGAAAAATGGGTCCAAATTTGAGACAATCATTTTCCATCCTGAAGTAACTGATGATGTTGAAAAAGTAATCTCTGCCATTAAGAAATTAAAGAAGAAAGTTGGTCTGTCCTTGAAACCGGAAACACCAATATCTTCAATAGAGAAGTATCTCCAAGAATTAGATTATGTCTTGATTCTTGCTGTGCATCCTGGGAGGTATGGCGCTAAATTTATGAAGAACCCGTTGCAGAAAATCAAGCAAATTAAGAAGATTAATCATAAAGTAAAGATTATCGTTGATGGCGGCATAAATCCGGACACTATAAAGTTAGCTAAGGAAGCAGATGCGGTAATTTCCGGCAGTTTTGTTTCTAAGTCAGATAATCCTCAGAAAGCCTTGCGGGAATTAAAGAAGAATTGCAAATAAAAAATAAAAAAATTTATTATTCTTAGTCGTAATTGACAGCTAAATACATTTTGTTAACATGAGCTCCTCCATTAAAATATCATTGAGGAAGTAAATATCAGTAAAAAGTACTAGCCAGAAATTTCATTTCTTTTAGTGAGGTTGTTATCAGAAAGGTAGTAATCAAAACCATTTTTATTTTCCTTTTTCTCCAAAATCTTTAAAAACAGCTACCCTAAGCTATACATTATGGTAAAAACCAAAAAAACAACAAAAAAACCAGCTAAAAAGGCAGCAGAGTCTGAAACACTTGGAGAATTCTCCGGTGTCCTAGAGGCTAATCCTCAAAGGACCATTTTAGCAAAAAAAAAAACTGAAAAGAAGGAAACTTCTGAGAACAAAACAAAGAAACCAGTAGTAGCAGGAATACTAACTGGTGAAAGGGTACTGACCGAATCTTCTGACGAAGCTCGGGAATTCTATAATCAATCTAGGTTTGGAACCTTGGCTGAGAACGGTAAGGTAGAACTGTCATTACTGGAAGCGCTTTACCTGATGGAAAGGGGCAGGTTAGAAGTAAAAAACCAATCTGGTAAGACCATATCTTTCGAAGCTTATCTGAAAAAGGCTCGGAAAGTTGAGCCTAACTTCTGGATCCGTTACGTTGTCCTTAAGGATATGCGCAACCGCGGTTACATCATCAAGACAGCCTTAAAATTTGGTGCTGATTTCCGTGTCTATGATCGTGGTGTCAAACCTGGTGAAGATCATGCCCGTTGGATTGTCTACCCGGTGCATGAAGGGACAACCTTAACTTGGCATGAATGGGCGGCTAAGAATCGTGTAGCGCATTCCACCAAGAAACGCCTGTTGATCGCTGTTGTCGATGGCGAAGGTGATGTTAGCTACTGGGAAGCTCGTTGGTTAAGACCTTAATTTATTTTTTTCCTTTCTCTTCCGGACAAAAATCCCACATAAACTGAAAGATTTTTCTATAACCTTCAGCTAATACTTTACTTTTTAGAACAAATTGTAACGGTTCTTCATCTAATTTTCCCGGTTTTACACCAACAAAAGTAACCACATAATCACCAAAGATATCTACTGCAGTCTGACTCGAGTATTTTGCCGGCAGAAATTTATATGGTTTGCCAACCAATTTTAAGATTTTATTTTTTTGTTTTTTAATCTCATGATCAAACAGGTGCATGAATTTAATCCCTTTGGCTTTTCTTTCTTTATCAAAATGGCGCAGGTAATGCTGCAATCTTGGGTCTAACCAGAATGCTTTAGCACCGATGAAATGTACTGTTTGTTTTTCCTGTAAGATTAATTGCAGATAATTTTTGAATCCTTCCACCCCTCTGAAAAAATATGCTTCTGATTCTGGTTCCAGTTCTTTGTAAAGTTTTTTCATCTCCGGTAAGAATTTATCCAACGCTTCTTCCTTTTCTTTGATTATCTCTTTTAATCGTTGTGGATCGATTGCTTTGAAAAATCGTTCTCCCTTAATGAATGTCTCTGAAACTAAACCTTTCTCGATTAATTTGTTTAAAGAATCATAAACATTCCTTCTATGTACCTTTGCCTTCACAGAAATTTTGTTTGTGTTAGTCTCACCCAGGTGCAGCAAGGCTTCATAGACTTTTGCTTCATTTAATGATAATCCTGTATTCTGCAAAGTTTCCTGATACATTCAACATTATTTTATTTGATTCTATTTAAATTTTTCTGGTTGTGGGTGGCATTTACCACCCACATGATTTATATAAGTTTTAACTCGGAGTCTGAATTGGTTCTTGAGTTGCTTAAATAAAAGGAGTACTAAAAATGAAATTATTGGAAAAACTAAAAGGAACTTACAAATATATTTTAGCTACAGCTCTTGCCTCTACAATTGCTACGTCTTCACCAACTGCGCAGGCTGATTTTTATGAAGGGAATAGGGGGCCTAGTACTGCTCAGCTCCATTATACTGCTAACTTTGCTAAGGATATTTCTCATTCTTTGGCCTTGAAATATTTTGGCCAAGATGTTTTCATCATTGGTGCTATCAACACTAACGGCGAAGAAATAAATAGTGGTTTTATCGGCTTAGGTTTCATTCTAGAAACTGAATATCTTAAGTTTATACCTGTACTTGGTTATGCTATATCTACAAATGGTGCTATAGATGCAAACTTAATTCTGCAGGGCACCCACTTTCTTGATAAAGATGGGTCTTTAATGCTTGATATAACTTATAAAGCAACAGCTTCGACCGATAGTCTCCAGCAAAGTATAAGTTTAACTCCTAGTATCGGTAACCCTACTTTCAGGATTGGACCAGAATTAACCTACAATACAAATAACGGATTATCAGAAAAATTAATCCTAAGATATGATTTAGACTCTAAATCTCATTCAAGTTGGTTGGAATTTGCAGTAAATCAACAGGGAAATCTGGAATTCCAGTTTCGTGGCAATTTTTAACCAGTTCTACTAGCGATATTGTAGTTACAAAAACTATATAAACCCTAAAAGTTAAGAAATTCCTATGCAGGATCAGGATAAGATACTTAGTTTTCTGAAAGCTACTGGGCCTACATTACCCATCAAAGTGGCCAAGAACATTAGTACGGACACCATTCTAGCTTCTGCTCATTTAAGCGACCTTTATTCCCGCGGCAAAATCAAGATGTCCAATCTGAAAGTAGGTGGTTCTTCTTTGTATTATCTGGAAGGTCAGGAGGCAGAACTTTATCAGTTTGCAGCTGACAATCTCAATCCTAAGAATTATGCGGTCATTGAAAAATTAAGGCAGGAAAAAATTTTTCGAGAAGCTAAATTGGATTTGTTATCTAAAGTGGCCTTAAGATCGTTAAAAGATTTTGCCATCCCTTTAAGGGTCAAGTTTGAAGGTCAGGAAGAAATATTCTGGAGGTGGTATCTTTTGTCTCCGGAAGAAGCGAAAGACATCATCACCGATATGTTGTATGGTGCTTCCGAAGAACAGGTTGGTCCTGAACCAGAAGCTATTTTGGAAGTCCAGAAAGAGATCCTCCCCGCAGTTGAAAAATTACCGGAAGCTGTTTCTGCGGCTAAAGAATCTAAAGAACATAAAGAACCACCAATTCCAGTTATGCCAGAATCTATTCCCCTGCCAGAAGCCCCAGCAGCTCTTGAACCTCAAGATAATCAAGTTCAACTGGAATTACCTGCCAAGGCAGTTCCCCAACTGGAAGCAAAACATGTTGTTAAAGAAGTAAAAACAGAACCCGACCATAAAGAAGTCAAAGAAACAAAACCTGTCCATACAAAAACTACTAAAAAAAGAAATAAAACCGTTGACAAGCTTTTACCGTTAGTTGAAGATTTCTTTGAAAAGTTGAATGTCAAGGTCAAGTCTAAAGAAATGGTCCGTAAGGATGCGGAACACAACTTTATCATTGAAGTTCCTGGTTCCATGGGTAGTATAACTTATTTCTGCAAGGCTAAAAGCAAAATTCGCTGTGATGAGAAAGATCTTTCTATCGCTTACATGGAGGCGCAGATTAAAAAACTACCATTACTTTTCTTGTATAGCAAAAGCGTTACCAAGAAAGCTTTAGAGATGTTAGAGACTGATGCTTTCCAGAATGCTAATGTTAAAAAGATAGAATGAAAGACGAAGCTTTGTTAGCTTGGGAGCAGGAATTGTATGTCAAACTGCAAAGATTAGCAGAGATCGATGCCCTAAGGATAGAACGTGCTTTGGATTTAAAGGGATTGACTGAACAGCAGGAAATAGTAAATGGAATAATTTCATTACAGGAAACTACTGATCAATCAAATGAGATCATCTTTTGGATAACCAAAGAATTTCATGAAAAAATCTATGGTTTACAAGGTTGGATGCGTTGGTATCAATCAGTAAATACTAAACTAAGAAATTGGTTTGAGCAGGCCTTCCCTCGTTATCGTAGAAGGGAAGCCCATATTATCGAGAAACTGAAAAATTTTCTGGAATTGCATGACAAAACTCTTTTGGATCTGACTTTGTTAAGAAAAAAAGAAGCGTACCTCTTAGAAAAATTAGTAAAAAATCTCCCTAAACTGGAAACAAGATTATCTTTATATCGCCGTAATAAGATTTACAGATTGATGCTTAAAGAAAGAGGACTGATTATAGGTATGCAGAAATATGAACAATATAACTCCCTCCTGATTGAAGAGATAATTCGTCTGGTACGTTTTTTCCGTTCTGGGAAAGTCCTTACTAAAGAAACCGCTATTGCAGTTTTCACTCCTGTTCCTATCCCTCTAATCAGCGTCTGGGCACCGATGATTATTTATACTATCTTTCTTACTTTATACAGCAGAACCAAAGGTTATGATAAACTTAAAAAATATCGTTTAGGTAAATAAGATGGGGCTGCAATTTAAGGAATTGGTCGTTAAGAAAGAATTAGGGCTGAAAGAGCTAAATGGCAAGATTCTCGCTGTTGATTCTATGAATATGCTTTATCAATTCCTTACTACCATCCGTTCTGCTGACGGTTCAGCTTTAACTGATAAAAAAGGCAGGGTAACTTCGCATCTCATCGGCTTGTTCAATCGTGCCACTTCATTGATGGAAGGCGGCATGAGACTGGTTTTTGTCTTTGATGGCAAACCACCGGAGATAAAAAAGAAAACTTGGGAGAAAAGGACTGCTGTCAAAAAACAAGCTGCTTTGAAATTCAAAGAAGCCGAGGAAGCTGCAGATCTTTCTGAGATGAAAAAGTATTCCGCCCGGACTGCTGTCTTGACAAAGGAGATGGTGGAAGATGCCAAGAATGTTATCCATGCTTTAGGCTTGCCGATCGTTCAGGCTCCTTCAGAGGGTGAAGCCCAGACCGCTTACATGGTCAAGAAAGGCAAGGCTTATGCTTCAGTCTCGCAGGATTATGATAATCTTATTTTTGGTTGTCCTACTTTAGTCAGGAATCTCTCCATTGCTGGTAAAAGGAAGAAGACTGGAAAGTTAGGTTATACCACCATAAAACCAGAATTGATCCTACTGCAGGACGTTTTGGAAAATTTAGAATTGACGCAAGATCAACTGATTGTCTTAGCCATTCTGGTCGGCACCGATTACAATCCCGGCGGGGTTAAAGGCGTTGGTCCAAAAAACGGTCTCAAGCTATTGAAAGAGTATGGCAGCAATTTCGCTGAAATTTTTAAGCAGGTGGAATGGTCTGAATCTTATCCTGATCTCTCTTGGCAGGAAGTCTTTGACACGATTAAACATATCCCTGTCACTGATGATTATAAATTAGAATGGGAAAAGATTGACCTTCCCAAGTTAACTGAATTTCTCGTCGAAGAACACGATTTTAGTGAAGCTAGGGTTAAAAGCAAGTTAGAAAAGTTACATCAACAAAATACTGGTCAGAAAGGTTTAGGCAGTTTTTTTTAGTTTATCACTGTTGCTGCTCTAGCTTTTTGTAAAATTGGTTCTAATCTAGGTAAAGTCTTGAAGAAAAAATCTTCGATACCGCAGTTTTTTATTAGGTGTATTTTTGCAGTATTATATTTTTTTTCAAATGGCAAATGTTGTTCCATCATTTTTTTAATTCTTCTCACATCCTCAACATAGGGGATAATTTCATAAACTTTTTCTGGTCCATGCTGGTATATCTCTCGATATATCTCTTCTATCTTTTGACAATTGATGATAGTTGATTTTACAAATTTAATGATGTTTTCATCGCTCCATCTTCCTTTAAAAGCCTGTTCAGTTTTCAACTCAAAAGCTAAGTTTCTATATCCAGCTACAAATGTTCTGAATAACTCATTTTTATTCTTCAGTTCCACTATGGAAATCATCTTTTCCATGGTGAATATGGTTAATGATTCATCTAGATTTTTTAAGAAAATTTCTAGATTACTCTTAAGTAATTCGATATACCATTCCATCAACTTTTTGATCCTTCTTCTTCTGCTTGCATTTGAAATTATGGCAATTTCTACAAAGAAATTATCTTTATCTAACAATTCTAAACGCAATTTGCTCATCCTTGGTCTCAGTTCCTGCATGATCATCAGTTTAGCTTCAATCTCTCTCAATAGGATTTCCATAGCCGAGATTTCTTCTGTAGAATACGCATCAATTGATTTTATAATTTTGTCTGCTGTGTAGATATAGGTGCCTATCTTTCCAAGAATTTTTGAAATTTCTTCTTCTGGTGAACCTGGTCTTCCTGTTCTTCTTGTTGGTGGTATTGCAACCATAAAATTAAGATATCCATCTAAAATATAAATTTACCTCTTCACAAAGCAAGCTTTAAATACAAAACCTCCCTTCTAAATAATATGTTGGCAGCCTATACGGAATTAAAGAACGCTGAGAAAGTTAAGCAGTATATATTAAAGCACAAGCTCTTGCATCCTGATTACCTGCCACAGAAGGAATTATTATTTCTTTATTTTCCCTTAAAGAAAAAAGCAAAGATCCCTTTAGCTAAAATCACTAATACCAAATTTTCTTTTCTCGCAAGAGAATGGCAATTATCGATCGATGATCTGCTTAAATCGAAATTAACCAAGAAACAAATCTCCTTATTACCGAGATCACAGGAAATGGTTGGGTCTATCATGATCTTAGAGATTCCTGAAGAGTTGAAGGGCAAGGAGAAGGAGATTGCCGAAGCCTATATGCAGCTTAACAAACATATTACTACTGTCGTCAAGAAAGATAAGGTCCATTCTGGTATTTACAGGACCAGGACCGTAAAATATTTGGCTGGTCAAAGGACTAAAGAGACGATACATCAAGAGAATGGCATAAAGATCAAATTGCATCTGGAGAAAACTTACTTCTCTGCCCGTTCCGCTAATGAACGGTTAAGATTGGCTAAACAGGTCAAGAAAGGCGAAGAAATCTTGGTGATGTTTTCCGGAGCCTCTCCTTTCCCCTTAGTTTTGTCTAAAAATTCTCCTGCCAAAAACATTGTGGGTATTGAGCTCAATCCGTTAGCGCATCAGTATGCGTTAGAAAATATCCAGATGAATAACCTGAAGAATATTGTTGTCTATGAAGGTGATGTCTTGCGGATCATGCCTAAGTTAAGAAGAAAATTTGATCGCATCGCCATGCCTTTACCCAAGACTGGAGAACAATTCTTAGGGTTGGCCCTTAAAAAATCTAAACCAGGCACAATCATCCACCTCTATGATTTCTTAAGTGAAGAAGAGTTTGCTAAACAAAGAAAAGTTATCCAAGATATATCTAAATCAGAATTTCATAAGATCAATATCATCCGCACCGTGAAATGCGGACAATTTTCACCAAAAGTCTTCAGGGTTTGTTTTGATATTAAAGTTTTGAGTTGAGAAAAAGATAGAAAATAAATTAAAATTAGAAATCTATTCGTCTCTTTCTTCGTCTTCAGATTCTTCTGCCTCAGAATCCTCTTCAGAGGTCTCCTCTTCAACAGGTGCTTCTTCAGTTTCTTCGCTTGATTCAGTTGGTGTTTCACCAGATTCCTTAGCGATATCAGAAGCCATCTTCAACAATTTAACATTATCGGCTTTTGGACCTCTTTCCCCTTCTGCTGGGTCAAATGATACCCGGTCGTTGTCTCTTAAGAACGTTCTTTTCGGGAGTGCGGTGAAATGCACAAAATACTCATTTCCGTCGTCTCCGGCGATGAAACCAAATCCTTTCTTCCTGTTGAAAAACTTAACAGCTCCTTCCATTTTTCTCCTCCAATCTACTGAGGCTCATTCCTCAGCCTTTATCTGATTTCCAAAACCTATTTCATTTATAAATTTTGCTGAATAAAAAGGGATGGTAAGTTTTATAATAAATAGCCCCAATATTATCATCAGGAGTGGTATGCGTGATGATTAGGTGAACACCCTGGCTTCCTTATAGCCGACGGTAGTAACTGATGAACGCCCACAGATCCACCTAGACCAACAATTAGACCTAATCTTAACTACTCAATTATCCGAAAAATCCCGGCTGGTCCTCATCTTCTTCATCGACTCTCACTTTATCAACAGCTTCCAGAAAATCTTCATGGGTGACATAATCTCTATCATTACGGATGGCGAAATATCCTGCTTCAGTACAGACGGCTCTCACTTCTGCTCCACTGAACCCTTCCATCTCCCGTACCAATTCTTTGATCTTGACTTTTTGCATGTTCATGTTTCTACTGTGCACTTTCAAGATTTCCATCCTGCCATCTTCATCTGGCAGATTAACTTCGATCAATCTGTCTAATCTTCCCGGACGGATCATCGCCTTATCCAAGATGTCTAACCTGTTCGTCGCGCCGATAACTTTTACGTTATCTAGCGGCTTGAAACCATCCAGTTCCGCTAATAGTTGCATGAAAGTCCTATTCACTTCTCTTTCACCGGAAGTGCCGGTATCGATGCGGTTGGCTGCCAAGGCGTCTATCTCATCAATAAAGATGATTGTTGGCGCCTTGTTTCTGGCTAATTCAAAAATCTCTTTAACTAATTTAGCTCCTTCACCGATAAATTTTTGTACTAATTCTGAACCTACTACCTCGATAAATGTAGCATTGGTGCTATGCGCTACGGCTTTTGCCAATAACGTTTTCCCAGTTCCCGGTGGACCGTGCAATAAAATCCCTTTTGGAGGTTGAATACCAATCTTTTTGAACAATTCTGGTTTTTTCAATGGTAATTCGATAACTTCCTTAACTTCTATAATCTCTTTCTTTAATCCGCCAATTTCTTTCCAGCTTTCTTGTGGTTTCTCGATAATGACATATTTTTCTACGTCCATATTATTTGTGATATTGATTTTTTCGACGACATTAAGTGTTTTCTGATCAACGAGGACAGAATCACCGCTGTTAAGTCCTTTGATGTCTTGCGAGACGAAACTGTAAAACTTGTTGCCATTTGGCAGTCTGACGATGGCCTTGTTCCCATCGATAATGTTCACTGCTTCCGCTACCAACAAGGAAGGTTTTTTCATATTGGTTAACTCCATATTTACATTATTGAACAATTCTCTGAGGGTAGCGGTCTCTTCTTCTAGTCTGTTCAGCGTGTTAAGGGCCATGCTCTTCTCCTGCTCGATTTTCTCGAGAGATAGAGCTAATGCTTTGTTCTCCACCTCTAGATCTTTGGCGTCGAAAGTTTCTGAATAAAATACTTTTTTCTCGGATTCTTTTTCCATCTCAACTAAAAAATCGCCTTTACTTTTAAACCTTGCCCAATTTTATTTTTTCAAAAAATATTTGCAACTTTTTTCAACAAATTTTCTTCAGATACAGAAACTTTTAAAAAGGTTTAACACTTTTCATTCTTCAACAAAACCTAAAGAGGTGTGATGATGGCTAAAAAAGCAACAACAAAAAAGAAGACTTCTTCTAAGAAGAAAGCTCCTGCTAGGAAGGCTGTAAAGAAAACAGTTAAAAAAGCAGTGAAGAAAGTAACTAAGAAGAAAGTTGCCAAAAAAACAACTGCTAAGAAACCAATGAGAAAAACAGCAGCTAAAAAAACAGCAACTAAGAAGAAGCCTGTTAAGAGAAAAGCTCCTGCTAAGAAGACAGCAGCTAAAAAGAAAACTGTCAGAAAAGCTAAGAAATAAGGAGTGCTAGTTTTCTAGTGTGATTTTTTATTTTTTTTTCTTTAAGTTTTGCGGATTATCTCGATTAAACCGTGTTCTTCCAGAAGTTCTTTAGCTTTTTTTGGTACTAGGTCCTCGAAATTTTCATCATTTCTGATTTTTTCCCGTATTTCTGTTGCCATCCAGCCGTTCAACCTCTGGGAAGAGATGACTTTGTGGCCTGCTTCCTGAAATAATCTTTTCACCAACTGGTTCTCTCCACAGTAAACAACTGAGAAATCACCTGTATTTTCTCCCACATAACCTGCATATTGATTGTCATCAGGGATGTCTGCCAATTGTATGATTGTAAAACGCTCTATTTTCAAGGAATTCAATGTTTCTTTGATCAATAATTCTCTTTCATCTGCCGTCAACGGATTATTTCCTGTCCTTGCTTCCTGTTTGCTGCCGATGATGATAATCAATTTGTCAACTTCCCGCAGTGCTTTCCTGATTATGGCCAGGTGTCCATTATGGAACGGCTGAAACCGGCCAATGAAGATTCCTGTGATCATGGTATGTTAATTAGTTTTTACTTTAAATAATTAATGAAGGAGAAACAATAAAAATTAAATCATTTTTTAGAATAAAAATTTATTTATCACAATTAGTAAAATTTTATAAGTAAATTAAGCTTTCATAACCTCATGATCAAATTGTTCAACACCTTAAGCAGGAAGAAAGAAATCTTCAAGCCTCTTAAAAAAAACTTTGTCGGCATGTACTGCTGCGGACCTACGGTTTATAATTATGCTCATATCGGCAATCTCCGTAGCTATATCTTTGAAGACATCCTTAAACGGACTCTCCTTTTCAATAACCTAACAGTGAAACATGTTGTTAACATTACTGATGTTGGTCATCTTACTTCTGATGCTGATGGAGGTGAAGACAAGATGTTGATAGCGATGAAGAGGGAAGGCAAATCTGCTTATGACATCGCTGAGTTTTACACTAAGGCTTTTCAGAAAGACATCAGGAAACTAAACATCATCCCTCCAAATATCTGGTGTAAAGCTACTGAACATCTTAAGGAACAGATTAATCTAGTAAAAATTCTTGAGAAAAAAGGGTTAACTTACCGAACATCTGAAGGCGTTTACTTCGATACCAGCAAGATCAAGGATTATGGGAAGTTAGCTTGCCTTAACAAGGCAGAACTGCAAGGAGGGAAAAGGATTGATTTAGGCGAGAAGAAGAACAAGACTGATTTTGCCTTATGGAAATTTTCCCCTAAAGATAAGCAGAGAGAGATGGAATGGGCTTCTCCCTGGGGTCCAGGATTTCCCGGCTGGCACATTGAATGTTCCGCCATGTCGATGAAATATCTCGGCGCGCAATTCGATATCCATTGCGGCGGCATTGACCACATTCCCATTCATCACACCAATGAGATCGCTCAATCAGAATCAGCTACCGACAAGAAACCTTGGGTAAAATACTGGCTGCATAATGAATTCCTTCTGTTAGCCAGCGGTGACAAGATGGCTAAATCTGGTCAGAATTTCCTCACTCTTTCTACTTTGGAAGAGAAAGGTTTTCATCCTTGGGATTACCGTTATTTCTGTCTTAGCGCTGTTTACAGAACTCCCTTGATGTTTAGTTATGAAGCCTTGCAAGGAGCAAAAATGGCGCGAAAAAAAATTAATGAGAAGGTTCTGGTCTTAAAGAGCTCAGGTTTGGGAAAAATTAACAAAACCTATCTGGGAAGATTCACTAAAGCCATGAACGATGACCTTAACACGCCGCAAGCTTTAGCGATACTGCACAATCTTTTGAAAGACAGCAAAGTAAAAGATTATGATAAATATTCCACCATCATCAAGTTTGATGAAATCATTGGGATAGGGCTCAAAGACATTAAAAAAGATAAAATCCCTTCTGCAATCATGAAATTAGCAGGGGAAAGGCAGTTAGCTCGGGAAAGTAAGGATTGGTCTGCCTCTGATAGATTAAGGGATGAGATAAACAGCTTAGGTTATTCCATTGCCGATACGAAGGAAGGTTATGAATTAGCAAAAAAATAATCCCCTTACCTACTTCTTCTTTAATGCTTTTTCGATCGCTTCGGGGTTGAAACCGACAATGATCTTATCTCCGATTTCAATTACTGGTACTCCGCTTTGTCCTGATTTCTCAAACATCTCTTCCCTAGCTTTCTCATTGCTTGAAACATCAAAATTTTGGAAAGCTATATTTTTCTCTTTTAAGAACTCTTTAGTCTTTTTACACCAGGGGCAGGTCGGGGTAGTATAAACCTTTACTTTTTCCATCAAAATCACCTCGCAGTTAAGATAATTGTTTAACTTAAATACTTTGTCTTATTTTTTCTAGAATTTAAGAATAAAAAATTAATAAGTTAGTTGTTTACTCATAATTTCCCAGACTATTCCTTCTCTTCCGAATCTTCATCATTGGTGTCATCTGTTTCTTCGGAATCCTCGTTTTCGTCTTTATCTTCCGAACTGTCTCCAGAATCATCACTTTCATCATCTTCAGTATCGTCGCTTTCAGAACTATCTCCTTCATCTGAGTCTTCATCCTTGGCACCATCATCTGCTTCTTCAGAATCTTCGCTTTCATCTTCAGACTCACCTTCACTTGTTTCTTCAGCTGAATCTTCGGTATCTTGTGATTCCTCTTTACTCTCTTCTTGTTCTTCAGAAGAAGTTTCCGTTTCCTCTTTTTGTTCTTCGTTTTCCATTTTTTTAAACCTCCTTGTTAAAACCGTTTGAATTTTCATATAAAATGTTTTCGGTTCTCTAGGGACACCTTTGGAGATATTTTTTAGAAAATTTTATTAACTCATTTTTATCATTGACCAACAATGGATACGGGTAAGAAAAATAAGTTGAAGTTGTATGGTGTAATTATCTTAGGAATTATTGGCTTATTTGTTTCTCTTTATCTCCTGCAAAGCCATTATGCACCACAAGAAGGAACAGTCTGCGACATCAATTCTACATTATCTTGTTCAATCGTCAATAGCAGTAGCTACTCTGAACTCTTTAATGTGCCTCTTGCCTTGCTCGGTGCTTTCTGGTTTGTTATTGTGATTTATCTGGCTTATATCACTATTAAACAGCAAAGTCTTGCTGGTGAGAGATTATATTATTGGATCATCATCGGTTTGCTTTTCATCGTTTACATGGTTTACGGTGAATACATGGTTGGTGCGATCTGTCTGGCCTGCACCTTGGTCCACATAATTATCATCGCCTTGTTCTTCCTTGCCAGAAAGTTTCATTCTGTTGACAATAGGTTGAAAGATGTACTTAATGGCTCAATTAGGTTTGTTTCTATAATTCTTTTAATGACTGCTGCCCTCTTCCTTATCTTTAACGATCTGCAACCACAGACCATCCATGATGATCTAGCAAAATGTCTTACTGATAATGGAGCAATCATGTATTCTTCTTACATCTGCAGCCATTGTCAGGATCAGAAGGATATGTTTGGTGATTCTTTCAAATTTATTGCTGAAGTGGAATGTCACCCCGATGGACCTAATTCTCAGTATCAGATCTGCGCGGCTAAGAACATTACTAGCACTCCTACTTGGACGATCGAAAAAGATGGAGAGGAATTAAAACGCCACATTGGTGTAATGTCGTTGGATGATCTATCCTCCTGGGTCGGCTGTTCGTGAGTATGAGTTCCATCAATAATAAATTATAAATAGTTAAAAATAATCATCATTAAAAAAGAGGTATTATTATGGCAAAAAAAACAACTAAAAAAACTGTAAAAACCACCGCAAAAAAATCGACAGTCAATAAATCAACAAAGAAACCAGTAACCAAAAAGGTTATCAAAAGCGATAAAGTCTGCAAGTATTGTTAATTTTCCTTGAATTTTTGGCACCAGTAAAGGAATTTTTTTACTTTATCATCACCCAGTTTTTTCAATGATTCGATTACTTCCTCTTTTGATTTTTCATAGATTAGCTTCCCAGGAACCTTGGAATAGAACAGATCCGCAAACGTAACTAATTCTTCTTCTATTGTCTCAGGGACTAAGTCCTCCTGCGGCAATGCCAGATTTCCTTTGATGATATCTTCTTTAGTTAATCCCACACCGGTGTGGATGGCACAAATTCTAGCATGTTGAGGATAACCTTCTTTCTCCATAATCTTCCGGCCTTCAATAACATGCTGTTCATAAGGTTTTCCACCATGACAGCCAATCAGCGGCGCTTCAATATTGATTATCCCAATATCATGCAGCATTGCCGCTTCTTCCACCAGCTGCAGGTCGGGATGTAATTCTGGTATCCTCTTTGCTGCCTTTAACGCTTTCCGCGCCACCATCTTGCCATGAGTAACTAAAGCTTTGAACGCTTCGCTTTTTGGATCATAATATTTTTTGATTATCTCTAAAGGATTCATCTTAAGTAAAATTAAGCAGGTTTATTTTTAATTGTTTTGTTGATTTTCATTTTCACGACGTTAGATAGGAGGTTTTTTAAAGTTATAACCATTACTTCTTAAAAAAGAGGTAGTCATGAAAAAATTAAATAAGCTTAGCGATTTGCGCATGATGGCAGAAGTCATCCGTGAAGATATCATTGCTATGCTGGTTGAAGCTAAATCTGGTCATTCTGGTGGTCCCCTAGGGATGGCTGATATTTTAACTGCCCTTTATTTTAATGTCCTCAAACACGATCCTAAGAAACCGCAATGGGAAGGACGTGATCGGTTGGTCCTTAGCAATGGCCATATCTGTCCGGTGCAATATGCAGCCATGGCTAATGCGGGTTATTTTCCTAAGAAAGAATTATTGACTTTACGTAAGTTAGGTACCAGATTACAAGGGCATCCGCATCGTACTTCTTTGCCTGGTATGGAAACCACTTCTGGCCCTCTTGGTTCCGGTTTAGCGCAAGCTGCTGGTATGGCTTATGCTTTCAAGTTAGACCAGAAAAAAAATACTGTCTTCTGTCTTTGCAGCGATGGAGAGCAGGATGAAGGCAACCATTGGGAGGCGGTAATGTTTGCTGCCAAGCACAAGCTCAGCAATCTCGTCGCTATCACCGATCGCAATTACATCCAGATTGATGGCAACACAGAACAGATCATGCCTCTTGATCCCTTGGATCGGAAATATGAAGCTTTCAACTGGAATGTCAAAGTGATTGATGGCAATGATATGGTCGCCATCATCAATACTTTAACCAAGGCCCGTAATAATCATGGCAAACCCTTGATGATCATCGCTAACACTATTCCTGGTAAAGGGGTAGATTTCATGGAGAACGACTATCGTTGGCATGGTAAACCTCCTCAATCAGAAGAGGCCGAACAAGCCTTGGCGGAGATCCATGCTCAGGAAGTCAATGAACGTGGTGACTGGTACAAGAAACATCTCAAACTTAAACCGATACACAATGGAACTAAATAAACTTAAGGGACTTAACAACAAATTATACCTGAACTTTTATCATGAACGTATCCCAACCAGAAACGGTTATGGGGATGCTTTAGTCAAGTTAGGAAGGAATAAAAATATCATGGTCTGCTGCGCTGATCTTAAGGAATCAACTCGGGTGCAAAATTTTGCGGAAAAATTTCCAAAACAGTATGTCGAGATGGGAGTAGCTGAGCAGAATCTAGTAACTGTTGCTTCCGGCTTGTCCGCTGCTGGCAAGATTCCCTTTGTTAGTTCTTATGCCATGTTTTGCCCAGGGAGATGCTGGGAACAGATCAGAACAACCATCTGCTACAATGATCGCAACGTGAAAATTATCGGCGCTCATGCTGGTATCTCTGTCGGTCCTGACGGCGCTACACATCAAGCCTTGGAAGATATTGCTATCATGCGGGCTCTCCCAAACATGATTGTTGTTGTGCCTGCTGATTATGAGCAGACCAAGAAAGCTACGCAAGCCCTTGCTCATTTCTCTGGACCAGCTTATATGCGTTTTGCCCGGGAAAAAACGGAACAGATGACAACTGCTAAAACTCCTTTTACGATCGGTAAAGCTCAGGTCTTGAAGCAAGGTAAAGATATTGCGTTAATTGGTGCCGGCCCGGTAGTTTATGGCTGCTTGGTCGCTGCTAATATGCTGCAGGAAAAAGGTTTCAATGCCCTGGTAATCAATTGTCATACAATCAAACCTTTAGATCATGCGACGATTCTCATGGCTGCTAAGAAATGTAAAAAGATCATAACTGTGGAAGAAGCGCAGATCACCGGCGGTTTAGGTGGTGCTATTGCTGAATTCCTTTCAGAGGTTTATCCTACCAAGATCAAGCGTGTCGGCATGAAAGATCGTTTCGGCGAATCAGGAGATCCTGATGAGTTATTGAAAGTTTTCGGTTTCTCTGCCGAACATGTGTATAAAGAAGCGATGAAGATGTTGGGAGAGAAATAAAAAATCATTCAAAAAATAATTCTAGTTTTTTCAACTGTCTATAATTTTTGGTCCTAACTTCTTCTAAATAATCATTTTTTTCTTAAACACTTATTCCAGAAAACTTAAATAAATTCTTCAATTAAATAAAGAAATGACTTTACTTAAAGAAATCTATAGCTTAACCAGCAGCAATCCCGGTCCAAAAGTTATCATCCTTGGGGGAGTGCATGGCAATGAGATTTGTGGAGTGGAAGCGATCAGAAGACTTAAAGATGCGATTAAACTAGAAAAAGGCGAGTTAAGGATGATTATTGCCAATCCTGCAGCAGTCCAGAAAAATGTTCGTTATATTGAAGAAAACCTTAACCGTAGTTTCCTCCTTAACAATCCTTCAGAAAGTTATGAAGCAAAACTTGCTAAAGAACTTTTATCCCACCTTAGATGGGCTGATTATTGTTTAGATTTGCATGCTAGCAACTCCCCAAATTCCGAACCGTTTATCATGGCTGAACCAAGAGAACTTCCTTACACTGAATTTTTTCCCGTGAAATTATTTGTTTCTGGTGGAGATAAATTTTATTCCGGTACTTCGGAGGATTTCATGAATAACCAGGGAAAGATAGGCATTTCTGTTGAATGTGGTTATCTTGGTGATCAGAAGTCTACAGAAATTGCTATTTCTTGTTTGCAAGGTTTTCTTGTCCATCTTAAGATGATTGAAATGGTTTCATTAAAACGAACTGAGAAAAATCATCTACGCGTCTTCTTTCAATACAATAATCAAGAAGAGTTCAAATTAGCAAAAGAATTCAATGATTTTGAGTTTGTGCAAAATGATCAACTTATCGGCCATGATGGTCAAAAAAAGATATCTGCACTAAAAAATTCTTACGTTATCTTTGCTCGCAATCGTCCTAAGAAGTTTGGCGAAGCTTTCTTATTGGCAGAGATAGCCTAATCACCTCTTCAAGTTCTCAAAATAAACTATCTGTCTCTCCCGTTTTAATGCCTCTTTCTTGGTCTTGAATTCCCCTAGCTTCTTGGTTTCACCCTTTGAATAAAGCACCCATTTGTAACCTTCTTTCTTGATGACTATCTTAGATACGGACATTTAGCGCTGCCCTTTGCACCACTTCATTTAGGGCTGGATGGACATAGATGGTTTCCTGCAATAATGACAAAGCTTTCTTCTTGCCAGCTTTCATGGCAATTAACACTTGATGCAGCAAGGTAGAAGCTTCATGGCCAAGAATGTGGCAGCCTAAGATTTCCTTACTTTTTTTATCGACAATAAACTTGACAAATCCTTCCTTGTCACCGCTGGCTTCTCCCATGCCGGTGTCGATGTAATTGTATTTGCCTACAACATAATTCTTAGCCTGCTCTTGCGCTTCCTGTTCTGTCACCCCCACCCCCGCCACTTGTGGTTGGGTAAAGATGGCATGCGGCATCGGGTAATAATCCACTGCTTTCTTTCTCTGAAAAAGATTCCTGACAAGATATTCTGCTTCCTGATTGGCTGAATGTTTAAATAGGTAAACACCAGCGATATCTCCTAAAGCATAAATTCCGCGAACATTGGTCTCTAGGTATCGATTAACCTTGATGAAACCACGCTCGTTTATCTTTACCCCTGTCTTTTCCAGTTGTAATCTGTCGCTGTTGGGTCTTACTCCTACCGCTACCAATAACTTCTCTGCGGAAACTATTCTTTCTTTATTTCCAATTTTAACAGTAACAAGGATCTTGCCTTTCTTTTTTTCTACTTTATCTGCACTAGCAACAGTGATTAGGTTATACTTCTTCTGCCAGATTTTCGTAAATAACTCCGCTACATCCTTATCTTCACGCGGAATCAATAAAGGTCCTCTTTGCACTATGGTTATCTTACAACCCAAGGCTGCATAGAAATGCCCTAATTCAACTCCGATATATCCCCCACCGATGATGATCATGCTTTTGGGTAGTTTAGTCTGCCTCAGCGCTTCTGTGCTGGTAAGGTAAGGAACTTTATCTAATCCTTTGATTAGCGGCACAAAAGATCTTGCCCCGGCAGCGATGACAATTTTTTTCGCCGTTAACTTCTCCTTGCCAATTTGGATGATTTTTTTACCCGCAAACTTGGCTTTTCCTGTAAATAGGTGGGGATTATTTTCAGCGCTGATCCCTTTCTTAATATTTCGCGAATCAGCATCAACTGTCTTGTTGGCTCTGTCTGTTACCTTCTTGAAATTGATTTTGGTAATTTTAGAATTGATGCCAAATCTTGCTGAATCATTGATAGTATCAGCAACATCAGCTGAATGGATAATTATTTTAGAAGGGATGCAGCCACGATTGAGGCAAGTTCCACCTAACGGCCCTTCCTCGATGAGGGCAGTTTTCATCCCTCTATCCGCTGCTTCCACCGCTACATCTAATCCCGAACCGGCACCGATGACAATCAAATCAAAATGTTTCATCTCCCCTCTTATCCTCTCTCTTTCCACTTATTGACAGTTTTTCTGATTATTTAAATCTTTTCTCTATCATTTATTTTTCACGACGATATTTTTTTTGATTGTATTCAACAGCTTAAAGTAAGATTTAAATATTAACTTTGCTTACTTAAGAAAAAAGAGGTTTGTGAGATTGAAACTAAAAAATGAGCAATACATTTGGGGTTTATTGCGGATAAGTCTCGGCCTGATTTTTCTTTGGGCTTTTCTGGATAAATTATTTGGTCTTGGTTTAAGCACTATGCCTGCCAATTCCTGGATTAATGGTGGCTCACCTACTTCCGGTTTCTTGTTAAATTCAACCAAAGGTCCCGCGGCTGGTTTATTTCAAGTCTTGGCTCATTACCCTCTCGTGGATTGGCTTTTTATGTTAGGGGTATTATTTATCGGTATGGCTTTGATCTTGGGTATTGGTGTGCAGATTGCCGGCTATTCTGGAGCAGGGATGGTTTTCTTGATGTGGTTAGCTGTTCTGCCACCGGAGAATAACCCCTTCTTAGATCAGCATATTATCTACGCTATTGTTCTTATCGGTCTGACACAGGTCAAATCGGGACATTGGTTGGGCTTAGGGTCCTGGTGGTCAAAAACTAGGTTAGTCAAGGAAAATAAATTTTTACGATGAGGTAAATTAGATGAAAAAAAATAAACATCAAACCAAGCCGAAAGTTTTTGTAACCAGAAAAATTCCCGGTCCGGCTCTTCCTATGTTAAAGAAACATTTTCAGGTCCGTGTTTACCCTAAAGATGAAACAATTTCCCGTAAAGAGCTGATTAATGGGGTTAAATGGTGTGATGCCTTGCTTTGCTTATTGACAGAGAAGATTGATAAAGAAATCATCGATCTTAATCCTCAGCTGAAAGTTATCTCCAATTATGCTGTCGGTTTTAATAACATTGATGTGAAATATGCTACCATGAAAGGCATTCCCGTCTGCAACACTCCTTCGCAGGAAGTTATCGATGCAGTCGCTGAGCATGCTTTGACTTTATTGATGGGAGTAGCCAAAAGGATCCATGAAGATGAAAGATACGTGCGTGAGCATAAATGGAAGACCTGGGAGCCAGAATTGCTGTTAGGGACGCAGGTGAAAGGTAAAACTCTAGGCATTGTCGGTTTAGGCAGGATCGGCAAAGGTGTAGCGGAAAGAGCGGGTCACGGTCTCGGCATGAAAGTTATTTATTCCGATATCCTCAAGGATCGTGGTTTTGAAAGAAAATACAACGCTAAGCATGTTTCTTTGTCTCGTCTGTTGAAGCAAGCCGATTTTGTTACCGTGCATGTTCCTCTTCTGCCTTCCACTAAACATCTGCTGGGTAAAAAAGAGTTTTCAATGATGAAAAAAACTGCTTATCTGATTAACACTTCCCGCGGTCCTGTCGTTGATGAGAAAGCATTGATCTGGGCCTTGAAGAATGGCAAGATTGCCGGGGCAGGTTTGGATGTCTATGAATCAGAACCAAAAGTTGATAAACGACTTACCGTTTTGCAGAACTGTGTCTTAAGTCCTCACACTGCTTCTGCCACGAGGGAAGTAAGGATTCAGATGTCGAAAGACGCCGGCGAAAATATCTTAGCTGTCATGAGGGGCAGGAAAGCTCCTAAGACCGTCAATCCAGAGGTTTATAAGAAAAAGTAAAAAATAAAAAAGTAAAAGCTAAAAATTAATTTCACTTAACAACAACATTCATCATAATACCTGAAGTTACAGATAAAACATCATAGGTTCCTGGTTCCGCGAAAGCATATTCAAAACTGTCTTGGAACGATACTTTCTGGGTGACCAGATTTTTACCTTTCTCTGTTGAAATCACTAACATCGCATCTTTGTTATTGTTTAGGTTTGAAGGGTCGCTGTTCATAAACACTACGCTGTCACCTACTTTGATCGTAACTTGATCCAGATCAAAACCCTGCTTGCCTAACATTTGCACTTGTCCCGCTACCATACTACCACTATCAACTATCTCTTCTGGTACTGGCACAGGTTCCGGCATCACTGCTGGTTCGGTACTTGGAGCTGGTTGTTGCGTTGGCACGTTTGGTTGGTTAGCGCTACAACCCACGATAAACAAGGCTAGGACCAGGCCCAACAATAAGATATATTTCTTCATAGTTTTCACCTCACACATTTATGGTGTGTGCTATCTTAATCGATTTAGGTTTAAATAATTTCCGTTACTCTGAATCATCTTAGCGATACTTGCGCATTGCTTTCCATTCCACCAGCTGTTTCATGATACCTGGTATTAAACCAGTAAGAAAAATATTTCTGTAATTAAAAATTCCTCGCCATTTTCCCAGGCTTATCAGCATTGGTCTAGGTTGCGGTTGATATTTTTGCAGTTTTTTTCCTTGTTCCAGATTGTAAAGGTTCTTTACTACAACTTCTGCCTGCTTTTCTGCTGTCTGCGCCATCTTCTCTTCCTTGATATCCGTGATGTCTCCAGCGGCGAAGATATTTTTGAAACCATTTATTTGTAGATTCTCGTTTACACAGACATAATTTTTCTCTGAGATGATCTCTCCCAGATCTTTCAAGCATTGGAAATTTGGTTTGATCCCTGTACAGAGAAAAGAAAGATCAGCGGAATATTTTTTTCCGCTTCTAGCAATAAGTGTTTTTCCTTCTTTTTTCTCTATCGCTTCGTTATAGATGATTTTTATTTTTCTCTTCAATTTATCAGTGATATAGTCAATAACCTTTTGCGGACTGCGGACCAATAATTTATCGCCTGATTGGATGATTGTTACTTCTTTACTAGGGTAATGATCAACGATTTCTCCAGCCAATTCTACGCCGACTAAGCCGCCGCCGATAATCAGGATTTTCTTGCTTTGTTTTAGCTTATCTTGATATTCTCTTAGATGCTCTGCTCTTGTTGCTACCAGAACTTCTTCATCCTTGAAAGGCAGGTTATAATTTGAGCCGGTACAGATCAGCAGGTAATCGAAGCGGAACTCTTTTTTTTCTACAAAAACTTTATCAGGCGTGATTTTCTCCGCGTTGCCACGCACAATTTTGGCTTTCTTTAGATAATGACTATGCAGAACTTGTATTTTCTTGATATGATTTGGTTCCACCAATGTTCTTAGTACAGAAGGAGTGAACTCAAAATAATCCTTGTTATCGATCAAGGTGACGGCAAAATCATTTTCCAATTTCTTAGCAGCATATGCTCCTGCAAATCCACCCCCAACAATCACTACTTTTCTCATTTTAAGAGTAGATTATTACTTAGTTTTAATACTTACGTAAACAAAGTAAATCATTTAGATCAAAACAAGCCCAACAATAAAAAGAAAGAGAAAAATGCCTATTTTTTAGGCAAGATTCTGAACATTGTTGTTCCACAGGATGGACATACTCCTTTCATTGCTTTCCTTTCGGTTCCGCCTTTGCCCTTCATCTTGACTTCTTTACCATCTTTCATTTCTTTTTTTGCTTTACATTTAACACAATATGCTTCCATTTTAACACCTCAAATATTTTTATTAGAACGTCCATCTCCCGCCCCTTAACCTAAAATAAGGGGGAGGGGATTATAAATATTTCGTAAATTTGAGCTTATTTGAAATGAGCTTAGCGCACAATCCCTATCTTCATTCCATCTGCTTCCAACGAAGTTTCACCGAAAAACTTTATCTCCTTGACTTTCAGCACGGCCTTAAGGTCATCTTCGATCATCTTTATCAGTTCTGTAAATTCTTCCATCTCGCTGATCAGAACAATCTCTGATAATTCATCTTTCAAGGACATTTGCTGCTCAGACTTATACTTCCGGACTACACAGATAATCCCTACACCAAGATCACCAGCCTTTTCTGCCCGTTCATCAGCCATCTCCTCGTCAAATTTTGGCCAAGAAGAAAGATGGATACTTTCCTTACCTTCCTTTTCCTTGAAGAATAATTGATAGATATCTTCCGTGATATGAGGGGTAAATGGCGCCATGAGCTTACAAATAATCAGTAAAGTTTGATACAGTGCTTCCTGGGCACTTCTTTTTTCCGTTCTTCCCCTCACTTCCGGATTGTATAATCTGTCCTTGACAATTTCCAGATAATTATCACAAAAGATCTGCCAGAAAAATTTCTCCACCTCCGCCTTTGGCTTGAAATAACGGTATTCTTCAAATCCTTCCGTACTGTTTCTGATAACCTTATTCAACTTGCTTAATAACCATCTGTCGAAGGTGCTGGTAACTTTAATTTTTTCATAATCTTCCAGATGCATAATACTAAACTTAGCGGCATTCCATAATTTGTTGATAAATTTCATGCCGGAAACCAGATCTTTCTCTTGGAAAGGGAAATCTTCTCCCAGAGTGCAGCTGGCTGACATGTATCTTAAGGCATCCGCGGAATATTTCTCGATCATCTTCTGTGGTTCTATGACATTGCCTTTGCTCTTGCTCATCTTTTTACCATTAGGATCTAACATCCAGCCGTTGATGAAGCAGTGTTCCCAGGGTTTCATCTGGTAATGCAATTGTGATTTGATGACCGTGTTAAATAACCAGAAGGAGATTATATCATGTCCCTGAGGTCTTAAGTTCATGGGTTTTTTAATCAGTTCTTCATAGACTGGTTTGCCTTTGAACAATTCCTTGACGATTGTTGGTGTTAACGAGGAAGTTGCCCAGGTGTTGATGATGTCATTTTCACCCTTGATATTATTGCTGCCGCAGTTAGGGCAACTATCTACCGGCGCCTTGTCAGCAGTAGGATCGACGGGAAGGTCTTCTATCTTGGCTAGGATAACTTCTTCACACTCTTCGCAATACCAAGTAGGGAAAGGTATACCAAAAAAAATCTGTCGGGAGATGCACCAATCCCAAGCTAAACCTTTGACCCAATTATCGTAACGGTTTTTCATATGTTCTGGATGCCATTCCAGTTCATTGCCCCAATCAAGCATCTTTTCTTTCAGATCCAGATAACGGATGAACCATTGTTTGGAATGGATGAACTCGATCTCGCTGCCGCATCTTTCATGCACGTTGACAGCATGTGTGATCGGTTTTTGTTTGATCAGCAGACCTTTCTCTTTCATCTCAGCGATGATTTTTTCTCTTGCTTCTTTGATCTTCTCACCAGTATATTTATCTGCCAAAGAAGTCATTCTGCCATCTCTGGAAATAGCTGTCTTGATCGGCAGGTTGTAAGCCTTCTGCCATTCAATATCTGTCTTGTCACCAAAAGTACAGCACATGACTAGCCCAGTTCCTTTCTCTGGATTGACTCTTTCATCCGCCATGATCGGCACAGAAAAATCAAATAATGGGACCTCTGCCATCTTACCTTCCCATGATTTGTATCTCTGATCGTCAGGATGAAAAAATACAGCGACGCAGGCCGGCAACAATTCTGGTCTTGTCGTAGCGACAATCAGCTCTTTTTCTTCTGACTTGAAGATTATATCGTTAAATGTACTATCTATATCTTGATCTTCTAATTCTACCTGCGCGATGGCTGTCTGACATTTTGGGCACCAGATAGCCGGCGCTTCTTTTCTGTACGCTCTTCCCATCTCATAAAGTTCAATGAACGATTTTTGGCTGATTCGCCTACAATGAGAATTGATAGTAGTGTAAGAAACATCAAAATCACAACTGATACCCAATCTTTTCCAGTCGTTAAGATATGCTGGTCTTAATTCTTCTTTGAGCGTGTCTAAGCATAGTTTTGTGAATTCTTTCCGCGACATGTCTTGCGCCCTGACTTTCTTTAGTTTCTGGATCAAAGTCTGTGTTGGCAAACCATTGTCATCAGTACCAAATGGCTGCAAGACATTGAACCCTTGCATCCTTTTGTAGCGGGCGATAAAATCCTGCTGCGAATTACCAAAAGCGTGTCCCATGTGCATCTTTCCCGAGACTGTTGGCGGTGGTGTGTCGATGCTGTAGATTTCTCTTTTTGTGTCTTCCGGGTCAAAGAAATAAGTCTTGTTTTCTGCCCAGAACTTTTGCAGTCTTGGTTCTGCTTCCTGTGGATCATAACGTTTAGGCAATTCCATCTGGCTTCAGATAAGGGACATCTTTAAAAATTTAATGCTCCTTTTAACCAACATGAAATTCTATGGATATGAGAAGTGCGGAACTTGCCGTAAGGCGAAAAAATTCCTGCAGGGAAACTATCTTTCTTTTCAGGATCTTCCTATCCGTGCACAGCCGCCAAGTAAAGCTGAATTAAAAAGGATGTCGGATCGTTATGGGGTTAAAAGACTGTTCAATACTTCCGGTCAGGATTATCGTGACCTGAACATTAAAGAGAAACTTCCTTACCTGTCTGAACTGGAAATAATCAATCTGCTCTCTTCTAACGGCAACCTGATCAAACGTCCTTTTGTCATTAATAAAGAGGTTTTGTTAATCGGTTTCAATGTGGAAGAATGGGAACAGGCATTTTCTTAAATCTGTCAAAATATTTTTAAAATAACCTTTAAATGGGGGAATTATGGCTAATGGTTATGTCAATCCCGATGAAGACAGAATAAACAGATCTTCTGGTTTAATGAGGTTTTTCCCTAGAGAAAATGATTTATTGGAATCATTCTTTCATAAAAATTTGGATATTTTCCTTGCACATGAAGACCCGCACTGGAAGTTACAGTCTTGCTATACCAGTTTTGGCACAAGTTATTACGATAATTTTGGTGGTAGTCATTTCATTATGCGTGTTCATGATTCAGAAATGACTGGTCAAGTGATTTCCCCAGATTGCCTTAGGGATATCACTAATCTGTTTAGTAGGCGCTATATCTTAGAAGGGGTTATTGGTGGGAAACCTATAAGCTTAGACACAAAATTAGACCTTTATCAGGTAATTTTACCATTAACTGTTGATGGAAGTTCATCTAGTACAGGGTTACTATTAGGTGAACCGCAATTAACCATCATGCGTTATGATAACAACTTGAACTATTGGTTTTTAGCAGATCCTGCAGTTCCGGTAGTGAATCCAGACCAAAAAAAAGTGATTTATAAGACTGCAAGAAAAACCATAGGAGGAGCAAAATCAATTGAAAAATTTCTCAAAGATCTAAAGAAAAAAATTTAACTAAAAATAAGGATTATTATCCCAAGTTCTTTCCTTTTTCTTACCCACACCTTTGAGAACAAAGTTAAGTAAATGGTCTATCTCCGTTTTTTCCTGTTCAAACTTCTTACTCTGTTCCTCTTCTAAATTTTCAATTCGCCAATTTTCATAAGAATGATAAAGCTGTAAGACCTCTGCACATCTTTGCTTAGCGTATGAAAACATTTCTTCAGCTGTCCTTCCTGCAAAAGCATCAACAGGGATAACTACCGAGATATTATTTCTTTGATTGACCACCTCAAACACTAATTTATGCTGCAAATCTTCTTTTAAAATAACTATCCCCTCCATCCCATCAACACGATACTCCACTAAATCGTTACATTTCCCTGTCAAACCATATTCCGGCAATTCACCAAGGACATAAGTTTCGTTTCCCTGTCTATACTCTTGTCTGATAAGTTTTTCTTCCGGACTTTGCGGGCAAGCGCTAAGTAGAGCGCACAATCCGGCAACTATCGTTGTTCTCATTCTTGCGTTTTCTGTCCTCTGCTTTGACTTTCCATCCAACCAGCGGAAGTTATCTGGATGAATTCAGCATTCTTTTGCATCTCTGAGATATTCCTTGCCCCACAGTAACTTATGCCGCTCTGCACACCTTTAAGGATGCCCCTGATCACTTCACTTACTGCTCCTTTATAATCAACTAAAGAGGAAACTCCTTCCACGAAAACATCCAGTCGTTCTTTCACTTTCTTGCCGCTTTGATGTTCACTCCGGAGATGATTGCTTTCATAAGAAGCGCTGCCAATGTATTTTTTGTACCTCTTACCATCATTCATGACGATCATGCCTGGTGCTTCATCAGTTCCAGCAAAAAATTTGCCGGAAAATATTGAGCTAGCGCCGGCTGCTAAAGCTTTTACCACATCTCCTGGATATTTCATCCCCCCGTCGGCGCAAACCGGTATCCCATATTCCTTGGCTACGCTAACTACGTCAAGGATCGCCGTGAATTGTGGCACTCCACTGCCGGAGATGATTCTGGTCGTGCAGACCGGTGAAGGGCCTATTCCTACTTTCAAGCCATCTGCTCCTGCTTCGATTAAATCTTTAGCCGCTTCTGCCGTCGCGATGTTACCAGCCATCACATCAATAGAAAAATTAGCTTTCAGCTCCCTGATTCTTTGGATTGCTAGATCAGAATGGCAATGGGCGATGTCTAAGACCAATACATCTGCACCGGCTTCCACTAAGACTCTCGCTCTTTCAATTGTGTCTTTGACACCGACTGCTGCTCCTACTCTTAGTCTTCCTTTGCTATCTCGAGCGGCGTCCGGCCAGTACTCTAAGCGCCGCAGATCTTTTGTCGTAATTAATCCTTTTACTTCATCACCTTCTACTAAAGGCAATTTTTCGATCCTATTATTATGCAAGATCTTTTTCGCAGTTTCTTGTGGTATCCCCGGAGCGGCAGTGATCAATTTGCTTCTGGGTGTCATCACTTCCGAAACTTTCCGTTGCATGTTTTCCTCAAAAAGGTAATCACGGAACGTAAAGATACCAACTAATTTCCTACCTTCCACCACCAATAAGCTGGTGACGCTGGTTGTCTCTAATAATTCTACTGCCTCAGCAACAGTTGCTGCCGGCGAGATAAAGACCGGATTTTCAATCACATAGCTGGTGCTTCTTTTGACTTTTCTCACTTCTTCCGCTTGTTCTCCTATCGTGCCAAATTGATGGATAACCCCTAATCCACCTTCTCTAGCCATGGCTATCGCCATCTTATGTTCTGTAACTGTCGCCATGTTGGAACTGACCAAAGGAATATTTAGAGGGATATTTTTTGTGAATTTTGTTTTCACGTCTGCTTCCGTTCGAGAATTTAAAGGAGTTCTTTTGGGAACTAGTAACACATCAGAATAAGTAAGTCCGAGTTTCATTTTATCACCCGTTAAGATAAAATGCGCCCAGAAGTTTATAAAAATTATTGGTTTGGAAAAGTATGATTGCTTTGACAAAGTAGTGGTTAAGTTCAAACTTTCAACTTCAAATAAATCATGGCTGGTAAAATTAGTTTATTATATTCCTCACCCGCAATATATTTTGGCACTCCATTATATACCACAGTTTCAGATCCTTTAGCCATCTCTTTTCTAAGTTTTTCTTCTAGTTCTGAAAAGCTTAATCTGTTTTCATAGGAAGTGATGGACCTTCGGGTTGGAATAGGGGGATTTATCTTTGCAAAACCTATTCCCCAACTTAAGTGTTCAAAAGAGATCACTCCTTCTTCCCTAGTGTTAAAGAAGGCATAACCATCTTTATTTTTGCCCACATAAATCTCTTGTTTTGGAACTTTCATCATCACAACAACCACGACCACCTATCAATATTTAAACCTTCTCCACCACAAATCTTTAAAAGTAACTCCCATCTAAACTCTTCATGTCTCTTTATACTGTCAAATATGCACCTCAAAATTCCGCTCAAGTCTTTGGTCAGCAGTTAGCAGTTTCACAACTGAAAGAATTTATAATCAACTACAAGACCAAGAAACAGAAGGCAGCCTTACTGCATGGTCCGATCGGTGTTGGCAAGACTTCTTCCGTCTACGCTTTAGCTAATGAGTTAAATTACGATGTCTTGGAAATTAACTCTTCCGACTTAAGAAATGCTGCCAATATTACTACCTTCCTTGATAATGCTCTTGGTCAGCAGTCTCTCTTTTTCAAGCCAAAAATGATTCTCATCGATGAGGTAGATAATATCTCCGGAATAAAAGATCGTGGCTGCATTCCCGCCTTGATCAAAGCTATCAGCAATTCCAAGTTTCCGGTCATCGCTACCACCAACGATATTTATGATAGCAAACTAAAACCGCTCAAAAAGATTTCTTTAGAGATAGAATTTCATAAATTGCAGTACAAAACGATTGCTCACGGTCTGCAATGGGTCTGTGAGCAAGAGAACATAAAATTTGATGAGAAAGCCATCAATTCTTTATCAAGGCAAGTTGATGGTGATATGAGGGCTGCTTTATTAGACTTGCATCAAGTTGGCAAGAACCTCACTTTTAATGATGTCCTTTCTTTCTCTGATCGGAAAAGAACCGAATCGATCATGAACGCTTTGATGATCATCTTCAAGTCTTCTTCTGTTGACAATGCCTTACTGGCCTTAGATGATCTTGATTTAGATCTCAATGAAATCTTTTTGTGGTTGGATGAAAACCTGCCCAAAGAATACACTAAGCCTGCTGCCTTAGCTAAAGCTTATGAAGCCCTTTCCCGAGCAGATGTCTTTAATGGCAGAATTCGAAAAAGACAACATTGGCGTTTCTTGGTCTACATCAATAATCTGCTTACTGCCGGTATCTCCTCAGCTAAAGATGAGAAAAATCCTAGTTTCGTCAAATATTCACCAACCATGCGTTTACTGAAGATCTGGCAGGCTAACATGAAGTATGCTAAGAAGAAAGATATCGCGGTCAAATATGCTAAGGCCACGCACACTTCCACTAAGGTTGCTTTAGAGCAATTACCATATTTACAAGTTATCTTCAAGAAAGGCAATCTAAATTTAGCTGCCGAGCTCGATCTTACTGCTGAAGAAGTTGACTGGTTAAGAAGTTAAATAAATCTGGCAAAATTTTCTTCACCCAAAACTAACAATCTTTGATACAATTGCGGGAGATTTTTTCGCAAAAAATCTGATTTTGGCAGATGGTATTCACTAATCTCTCTGTTAAAATTACTCCTAGAAGGGATAAATGAATGAAACCCTAAAGCTCTGTAAGCTTCATTCTCTTGAGCAATCTCTACTTGTTGTTTTGGAGTAATTTTTCCATCTCTCCAACCAGCAATCGCTGTTTCTGGGATCCCACAAAATTTTCCCAATGAATGGTCATCAGAATTATCAAGGTTTTTTACCGCTTTTTCTAGTCCCAGAATTTGTGGGTCATGACCTTGTACGAACCATGAATCCCTATAAAACAATCCAGCTTCTACCACTTTTTTAGCGACATAATCAATGTTTACATTCCGATTAATTATGGCTCCTGGCTTCTGATTAGCAAAAAAGAGTAAAACATCTAATTGCTGCATCAATTCCAGATATCCTGCACCAGTTAAATTTGTCACTGTGATGTTACAACTATTTTGCCACCTCTTTTATAAATATTACCAAAGAAAACTTTAATAAACCATCTTCAACATCTAAAATAAAATGACGCACACCTTAAATGAACTGGCTGCTTTCTTTAAGAAAAAAGGGTTTATCTATCCTTCTTCTGAAATCTATGGTGGTGTTTCTGGACTTTATGATTATGGTCATTTAGGCACTTTACTTAAACATAATTTTGAAAATCTGTGGCGGAAGTATTTCCTGAACTTAAACGACAATTCTTACGAGATAGAGACTGCTAACATCATGCACGAGAATGTCTTCCGTGCTTCTGGTCATCTGGAGAATTTTGTTGATCCTTTAGTAAACTGCTCCAAATGCGATTTTTCGGAACGAGCTGATCATTTCTTGGAATCGCAGCTTAAACAGAGGGTTGAAGGATTAAGTCCTGAAGATTATAATCAGAAGATCAAGGAAAACAACTTGGTCTGCCCGAGATGCAAATCAGAATTTAAGCCGGTTTCCATCCTGAACATGATGTTTCCTTTACAGATGGGGGTTGGTAATACTTCCACTGCTTATCTCCGACCGGAGACAGCACAATCACCTTATGTTAACTTCAAGCTGCAATTTGAATTATTGAGAAAGAAATTACCTTTAGGTTTAGCCTTGATTGGCCGCGCTTACCGTAATGAGATATCCCCGCGTAATCTTACTCTCAGGATGCGTGAATTTACCCAGGCAGAACTGCAATTATTTTTCAATCCCAGCCGTATCAATGAACATCCTGAATTTGCTAAAGTTAAAGATTACCCGCTGCGAACTCTCTTGGAAAGCGACAGAGAAGCCAAGATGGTTATCGAAAGAACCGCTGAAGAATTAGTCCATTCCGGCTTACCGCAGTTTTATGTTTATCATCTCTGTAAGATTCAGCAGTTTTATCTGGAAGAGATGAGAGTTCCTCCAGAAAAATTCCGCCTTTACCAATTGGATGATAAAGAGAAAGCCTTCTATAACAAATATCATTTTGATCTGGAGATAGATTTAGCCGAGCAGGGCTTCACTGAAGTTGGCGGCTTGCATTACCGTACTGATCATGATCTGCTCGGTCATCAAGAAGTTTCTAAAGAAAAGATGCAGATTATCGATGAAGATTCAGGAGAAAAATTTATTCCTCACGTCTTGGAATTATCTTTCGGTGTTGACAGAAATGTCTATGCGCTTCTTGATCTAGCGTATCATGATGACAAAGAGAGAGGCAACATCGTTCTGCATCTACCCAGCAAATTCACTCCGTTTTTCTGCGGTGTCTTTCCTCTGGTGAAAAACAAGCTGGAATTAGTAGAAAAAGCTCAGCAGATCTATCAGCAGCTTAAGCCATTTTCCTGTTTTTATGACGCTGCTTCTTCCATCGGCAGAAGATATGCCCGAGCCGATGAAGTTGGCTTGTTGTATGGCATAACTGTAGATTTTGACACTCTGGAAGATGAAGCGGTTACTCTTAGAGATAGAGACAGCACCAAGCAAGAGAGGATAAAAATAAAAAATCTAAAGGATAAGTTATTTACGCTCTATAACGAAAATAAATAAACAAGATAAATAAACAAGATGAAGGTAAACAAACAAAAAAGTGGTCTTTCACACTTACCGTTGATTCTCATCGGCTTAGCTTTAGTCTTGGCTCTAATCTTTTATTTTTTCTCTAATGATCTACGTAATCTTTCCTTTGTAATCTTTGCTCTTTCAATTTTAGTGGTGATTATTTACGTTATCATTTACCTTAACTCTAAAGAGATAAAATTAAGGAAGTATCTGGAGCAGTTGGAAGATGCCTTAAAAAAAGAATCTATCCCTAATCTGAAAAATCTTTATAAGGAAGTTTACTCATTATACCTTCTGGTCTCTGAGAAAGACAAGCAGAATTTCTATGGGCGTATCACAAAGAACCGTGAAAAGATTGAAGAATATTTAGTTACGCAAAAAAAACTGGAAACTATCTTGCGTGATGCTGGTTCTGGTAACCTTAAGCAGCAGCAGCAGGAATTTACTGCAATAAATTCCTTGTTCATCACCTTACCGCAGAAAGAGCAGGACATCTATTTCTCCGCGATTAATCTAATCAAAGAAAAGCTGGAAACAGGATAACTCCGCAACCAAAAAATATATATAGCTCCCTTCTGCTCCTGCTGGTCATGGAAATCAAAGATATAAAAGCAAATCAGGGAAATATTGATCTGGTGGTAGAGATCGTTTCTAAAGAAGAGCCGCGCTCTTTTGAAAAATTCGGCAAGGAAGGCCGTGTTTGCAATGTTAAGGTAAGAGATGCTACCGGCGAAGTCAAGATGACCTTATGGAATGATGACATTGATCAGGTAAACGTTGGTGATAAAGTCCATCTACAGAACGGCTGGTGCTCGGAATTTCGTGGTGAGAAGCAATTGTCTTCCGGAAAATTTGGCAAGATCGAAGTTGTTGGCAAGTCTGAAGAATCTCCCGTCGTCATGACTAATGATCCAGCGATGTTGCAGCAGGAAGCAAGCATGATGTCCGATGAGGATGATACTGAACTTGTTGATGATGAAGAGTTTGTAGAATAATTTATATACTTCTTTCCTTATTTTAACTTAGATGAAACTTTTACCTTCTCTGAAGCAGAAAAAGCGTTATGTGGTCTTTGAGATAATCTCAGATCAAGATTTTTCTAAAGAAGATATGGAAAAAGAAGTTTTCTCTGCGCTTAAATCTTTCCTGGGTGATCTGGGCTTATCTAAAGCTGTACCCTTGTTCGTGAAGTTCAAATCCAATAAATTTATAATGAAAGTAAATCACAATTATACTGATGAATTAAAGTCTGCCTTGATTTTAATCAAAAAGATTAAAAATATGCCGGTGATTCTGAAATCGGTTATTACATCAGGTACGATAAAAAAGGCGTCTACACAATTATGAGGTGGTTATTATGCAACAAAGTAAACAAATGGTTGACAAGATGGGTTACGATCGATCCATCACAATGTTCTCTCCTGACGGAAGATTACTGCAGGTAGAATACGCAAAAAAAACAGTCCGTCAAGGTTCAACAGCCTTAGGTGTCTGCTGTAAAGACGGCGTGGTTTTGGTTGCCGATAAAAGAATTACTTCCAAACTGATGGTTCCTGAAGCGATCGAGAAGATGTTTAGGGTTGATGATCATATTGCTGCTACAGCTGCTGGTATCATCTCCGATGCCCGCGTTTTAGTTGATCGAGCTCAAGTAAGAGCTCAACAGCATTCCGTAACTTATGATAGCAAGATCGACATCCTTTCTATCGTCAAGGATATGTGTGATCTTAAACAGGTCTGCACCCAATCAGCAGGTTTAAGGCCTTTCGGTGTTTCCATGTTAGTAGCAGGAATAGAAGAAGATGGTACGATCAAATTATTTGTTACTGAACCTTACGGCTTGTATTTCCAGTATAAGGCAGCGGTTATCGGCGAAGGCGAAGCGGAAGTTGGTGCTTTCCTGCAGAAGAAATTTAAACCAAACATGCCAATCGATGAAGGTGTTAAGCTGGGCTTAGCGGCGATGAAAGAATTCCTTAATGCCGATTTCAATGTGGAACGGGTGGATGTTGTCACCATCAAGATGGCTGATAAGCGTTACAAGAAACTTTCTGATGATGAGATCAAAGCTTATTTGAAGTAGAGATTTTATTTTCTCTTTTATCTTTCCTCTTTTATCTTTTCTCTTATCACATTCTTTATATACTTCTTCTATCTAACTCTTCAATAGCATGGCAGAAAAACTTAATCTAGCGAGAATCAAAAAATTTGGCGAAACCTTTGAGATTTCCGTAGACCCTGACAAGGCCCTGCAATACAAAAAAGGATATATCAATGACCTAAACGAAGTTCTTTTGGCGGATCACATCTTCACTGATGCCCACAAGGGATTGGTCGCCAGCGATGAAGAATTAGAGAAAGTGTTCCATACCACTGATAGCATGAAGATTGCTGCCATCATCGTTAAAGATGGTGAAGTTCAATTGACGGCTGAACATCGCTCGGCTGAACGGGAACAGAAAAGAAGAAGATTAGTAAACATGATCCAGCAGCAGGCTATCGATCCTAAAACCAAACTGCCGCATCCTGCCGCCCGTATTGAATTAGCTTTGGAGCAGGGCAAGATCCATCTTGATGATCATAAGACGGTGGAAGAGCAGTTTGATGATGTAATCTCTAGGTTAAGACCAATCATTCCGATTAGCATTGAAGAGAAAGAATTCACTGTCCTTATTCCCTCTCAATATTCCGGCAAGGCTTACAACTTCGTGAAAAGTTCAGGAAAAATACTGAAGGAGGAATGGACCAATTCTGGTGACTGGAAAGTCCGCTTGTCCTTACCAGCCGGTTTGTTTCAAGAATTCTTGGATAAGCTGAACGGCTTGACCCATGGAGAAGTTGTGGTGGAAGAATGATTATTTTCTATAACAAATTTTAAAAAACAAGCTCTAAAATGGTGTTATATGTTGGAATATTCTCATAGTAATGAAGATTTGAGAGCCATAGTCCATGGCTTAGATCTAAGTTTGGATGACAAAGTTCTTGCTATCTGCGGTTCTGGTGATCAAGCTTTTGCCATGTTAGAGAAGGCAGGTAAAGTTGTAGCTGTTGATACTAATAAAAGTCAGTTGACATATGCCATAGAACGTTTAAAGCATTTGAAGAATGGAAACCATAGTAGGTTTGTACTCAACCGCCCTGATCAATGTTTTGACTTGCGAAATAACCAGAGCTATTTTGACAAGAGAAGATTTAAAAAAATTAGGTCAAAAATAAACTCATTAACAATAATTAAATCCTCCAGTGATATTTTTTCTTACACGGAGGAGGATAATTTTACCAGAATCTATTTGTCAAATGCGTTAAGTTATGGTTATAATACCACAGAAAGAAAGAGGGTAATAAGCTCTTTTGTCGAATCATTACACAAAATAGCCAGAAAGCCCCGTCTTTTAAGACGGGGATGAATGGCTCTGGCTATTTGTGTCACAAAGTGCGGGGTCAAGAAAGCGTTTATTTTCAAGCCCCGTCATTTATGGTGGGGTGAAACGCTTTCCCGCACTTTTATGACATCACGGAACATTAATCTATGTTTCCCAAGAGTGGTATTACCTTCCACTGGATTGCTTAAAAAAGGAAATAGAACTAACAAGAGTTGCTCGTTGGTTAGAAGGAGCACACTCGCAATGGGCTCCCACTATCTACAAAGTAGTAAAATAGTATTCTCAACCAAAAACCTTTTAAATACTGGTTTGAAATTAGCCCTAGAGATAGTAAAAGGCGAGATTTCCGCACGCTTTTACTCCCATAAATGTAAAAAACACGGTGCGGTCAATAAAAAATGAGTCAGATATTAGTTGAAGAAAGATCTGTTATCATACCAGGAGAAGTCCTTGCTGAAGGCATGGATTACTTACCGGGAGATAACACCTATCGTGAAAACGATAAAATTTATTCGAAAGTTCTTGGTTTAGCTTCTGTCTCCGGCAGAGTGCTTAAGATCACTGCTTTGGCAGGTCCTTACGTACCTAAAGTTGAAGACAAGATAATTTGCCAGGTAACTGACATCTTGATGAGCGGGTGGAGGGTAAACACTAACACTGCTTATTCCGCAGTCCTTAACGTCAAAGATGCTACGCAAAGATACATCAAAAAGGAAGAAGATTTGAGCAAAATTTTAGCAATCGGTGATTATGTTGTTGTTAAGATTACCCAAGTCACTTCACAAAACTTGATTGATGTAACCATGAAACTACCTGGTCTGAGAAAGATTGAAGGTGGAAGGATCATCAAAATAAATTGCCAGAAAGTACCGCGAGTTATCGGCAAGAAAGCCAGCATGATTTCTTTAATCAAAGAAAAGACTGGTTGCGATATCACTGTTGGTCAAAACGGTTTGATCTGGATCAAAGGAAATCCTGAAGGGGAGTTCAAGGCTGAGCAGGCTATTAAGATGATTGAAGAAAAATCTCATTATGAAGGCTTGACCGTAAAAGTGGAGGAGTTCTTGAGTTAAAATGGTATATTCAGAAAGATTAGACGGAAGAAAGATCGATGAACTTCGACCGATGGAAGCCAAAGTTGGAGTAGTACCTTCAGCTGATGGTTCTGCTTCATTTAAAACTGGTAAGACTTGGGCAATTGCCGCGATTAGGGGACCACGTGAATTATTTCCTAGATTTTTACAGAATCCAAAAAAAGGATTGTTAAGATGCCATTATAACATGATGCCTTTCTCCGGTTCTGGTGAAAGGATAAGACCGGGTAGCAGTAGGAGAGCTCAGGAGATTTCCATGGTCATAATGAACGCTTTGGAACCTGTAGTTGATCTAAGCGCTTTTCCCAATGCTGTAGTGGATGTCTTTGTTGATTTACCACAAACTGATGCAGGTACAAGATGTGCGGCTATTACTGCTGCAGCGATGGCCTTAGCTCATGCGGGTATCCCCATGAAAGATATGATCAGTTCAGTGGCTGTCGGTCAAGTTGATGGCACTGTTTTAGCAGATCTAACCTACAATGAAGAAGCTTATGATGCTATCGTTTCTGATATCCCCGTTGCTGTCTTGCATAACAGCAAAGAGATTTCATTATTGCAGATGGACGGAGAAATTTCTAAAGATGATTTGATCAAAGCTCTGGAATTAGCACAAACAGTTTCAGAAAAAGTCTATGATGTGCAGATTAAAGCCTTGAAGGACTACTACGCTAAGGAGGAGAAACAATGATTACCAACAAAACCGCAATTAGCGATTTAGCTAAACAGGAAAAACGTTTAGACGTTAGAGGTCTTAGAGATTATCGTGAGCCGATAGTTATCGATACTAACATCTCTTGGACTGCTGAAGGTTCCGCCCGAGTGCAGATTGGTGAGACTGTTGTCATGGCTGGTGTGAAGTTATCATTAGAGAAACCTTACAACGATACCCCTAACGAAGGTGGCATCATGGTTAATGCTGAGTTAAGACCAATGTCTTCTGAGGAATATGAATCAGGTCCACCTTCCATCAAAGCAGTGGAGTTATCCAGAGTTATTGACAGAGGTATCCGTGAAGCTAAGGCTCTTGACATGAAGAAACTTTGTTTGGAAGCTGGCGAGAAAGCTTGGTTTGTAACAGTTGATATAATTACTATCAATGATGAAGGAAACCTCTTTGATGCTTCCGGTTTAGCTGTCTTGGCAGCTCTGAAATCAGCAAGGTTCCCGGTAGTTAACACCGAGAATGGCGCGATTAATTACAAAGAGAAAACCGAGCAAAAACTACCTTTGACTAAAGAACCAGTTTCCGTAACTGTCTACAAGGTAGGTGGAAAATTTCTGGTAGATCCTTCCAAGCAGGAAGAAGAAGTTTACGATGCTAGGCTAACTGTTGCTTCAGATCCCAACGGTATCATCTCTGCTATTCAGAAAGGAGGACCAAAACCTTTGTCAATTGAGGAGATCAGCCAGATGTCAGATTTAGCGATTGAGAAGGCAAACTTTTTAAGGGAGAAATTGAATTCTTTCCTTAAGGATGACTAACCATGACAGAAATAACAGAATACAGTAAATACGAAAAAGCCCGTATGATCGGTTCAAGAGCTCTGCAGATTTCCATGGGCGCGCCTTTCTTGGTAAAGCTTAGTCAGGAAGAATTGACAAAGATTAACTTTAATCCGATTGAAATTGCTGCCATCGAGTTTACCGAAGGAGTTATCCCTATTACTGTAAAACGTCCTAAAGCTCGGGCAAAATAATTTTTTATTTTTTAATATCAATTATACTAAAATATCAATTACATTCTTAACACAAAAAACAGCCATCTCTAAGCATGAAAAACATCGTCACTAAGGAAAAGTTGGACCAATATTTCACTATTACCAAGGAAGCTTTAGATAAAGTCAAAGTAGCTTTAGATGAGGAACGAATGTTTCAAGCTGAAGATTTCCTGGATATGGCACAGAGGTATTATGACGATGCTGTTTATTTCTTTAACGAAAAAGAAGATATGGTCTTAGCCTTTGCCGCTCTTAATTATTCTCATGGCTGGCTTGATGCTGGTGCGCGAATCGGTCTTTTTAAAGTACGTGACTCCCGGCTGTTTACAGTAGAGGGGGAATGACCACTTAAGAGTGAAAACAAGGGGAAACATTTATAAATAAGCCTATTTTTTACTTTTTATTATCAAAGGGGGTTCTTGAGGCGATAGATACATCGCAATGATGGGGGATATAACAACATGATCGTTCAAAAGGATTTCCTGAATAAACTGAAAGAATTTGGCTTAAACTCTTACGAGAGTAAGCTTTGGATTGCTTTATTGTCCAGAGGGGTTTCTACCGCTGGAGAATTATCTGATATTTCTAATGTTCCCAGGTCAAGAGCTTATGATGTTCTGGAATCACTGGAAAAGAAAGGTTTTATTATTGTTAAGGTCGGTAAACCAATCAAATATTTGGCTGTTCCACCTTCTGAAGTTGTCGAGAGAGTGAAAAAAAAAGTTCTGGAAGAAGCTGAAGAAAAACATAAAATCCTTTTACAATTAAAAGATAGCCCAGTTCTAGAAGAGCTGAGCGGTTTGCATCTGGAAGGTGTAAAATTAGTTGATCCTACCGACAAGAGTGGCGCTTTTAGAGGAAGGGACAAAGTTCATGAACACCTTGTTACCATGGTAAAAAATGCCAGTAAAAGTATCGTGCTAATGGCTTCTAAAGAAGGTTTGGAAAGAAAAACCGAATTCCTGATGAACCATTTGAAACGCGCTGCCAAGAACGGTGTAGAGATTAGGATCGCTGTTTCTGCCGGAGCAAAGAAAGAAGTTGTGGAAGAATTTTCTAAGTTTGCTAAGGTTAAGCAGCACAAAGATCATTCAGCTCGTTTCTGTGTTATCGATAACAAGGAGTTATTGTTAGCTCTTACAGATGACCAGAAAGTGCATCACAGTTACGACTGCGCTGTCTGGATCGAAGCTCCCCATTTCGTCGATTATTTTGGCAAGTTGTTTGACAAGGAATGGAAACAATAAATCTTTTATACTTCTTAATTTTCTTATCTTTTATGACCACTTACAAACAAATTATCCTCGTACGTCAAGATCTCAAGTTGCCGAAAGGCAAGGCTTGCGCTCAGGCTGCCCATGCTTCCGTCGAAGCCGTGCTTAAATCTGATTCTGCCGTCGTTAAATCTTGGCGTCAGGAGGGGATGGCAAAAATCGTCTTAAAGGTCGAAGACGAGAAAGAACTGGTAAAATATTTTCAGAAAGCCAAGGATGAAGGCTTAATTTCTTCATTGATTACCGATGCTGGTCGGACAGTCATCGCTCCCGGTACTAAAACATGTGTTGCCATTGGTCCTGCTGTAGAGGAAGATTTGGATAAATTGACTGGCAACCTTAAGCTCTTGTGATGGTTCCCTTTAAATCAATTAATCTTAACAGTAATCTTTATAAATAACCCCTTATCTTAAGCTAAATTATGAAAGTACCCAAGTCCGTAAAAAAGCTTTGTACTCATTGTAAGAAACATACTGAACAGAAGGTTGCTCAGAACAAAAAAAGAACTGCTAGCTCGTTAAGCCAAGGTTCCAAATATCGTGCTAGGAAACGTGGCGCCGCTCGTGGTGTCGGTAGTTTAGGCAGATATTCTAAACCAGCAGTAACAAAATTTAAGCGTTCAGGAGCTAAAAGTACTAAAAAAACTGATTTGAGGTACACTTGTAGCGAATGTAAAAAAACATCGATGCAAAGTGCTGGTATCCGGTCTAAGAGGGTGGAGTTCGTTTAAGATGACAAATAGCCAATTCATTAAAGTAAGATGTGTAAAGTGCAAGAATGAGCAGATTATCTATGGTAACGCTAGTAATGTTGTTTCTTGTTTAGTCTGCAGTGAACCGCTGGCTGAACCTACTGGTGGCAAAGCTAAGATTACCGCTCGTGTTCTGGAAGTTCTTGAATAAGATTTTTCTGTTCTCGTTTAACCTTTCTATTCCCTAAAAACATTTATAAAGAATCAACTTTCCTAAGACCTTATGTTATACAGAGTAAATGGTTATCCAGAAGAGAATGAGATAGTTCTATGTCAAGTGACCAAGATTTACCCTAACTCTGTCTTTGTCAAGTTATTAGAATACGATGAGATGGGCATGATCCATATCTCTGAAGTTTCTCCCGGAAGAATCCGTAACTTAAGAGATTTCGTCAGCGAAGGCCGACAGATTGTCTGTAAGGTGCTGAAGTTAGATAAAGAGAAAGGTCATATCGATCTTTCTTTACGTCGTGTTAATTCCATGCAGCGGAGAGAAAAGATTGATGAAATTAAATCAGAGCTGAAAGCCGAAGCGTTGATTAAAAATCTAGCTAAGAAACTTAAGAAACCATTTGAGGAATTATATCAGGAAATTTCTTCTAAGGTTCTCAATGAGTACACTTATGTGCATGAATTTTTCAAAGATCTAGTGGAAGGGGAAGTTGACCCTGAGAAATATCTAAGCAAGAAGTTGGCCCTGGAAGTGAAAGAAGCAGTCTTGGAAAAATTCAAACCAAAAAGTGTGACCATCCAGGGTGAGATTAAGATGCATACCTATTCCCCGGACGGGATCAACAAGATCAAGAAAACCTTGTTGGCTATCGAGAAAATTTCTCCCACCTTGACTCTTAATTATCTTGGTGCCGGTCGTTTCAAGATGATAATTGTTGACAAGGATTACAAGCCAGCTGAAGAAACCTTAAGCAAGGCCCAGGTCATTCTGGAAAAATTTAAAGACAAATTATCTGAAGTATCTTTTGAGCGGGAAAAGAACGAATAAAATGGCTGATCTGATTCTTAAATGTCTTAAATGTCAGAAATATACTTTGCAGTCAGAATGTTCGCAATGTGGTGCTAAGACCATTGCTCCTAAACCACCTAAATTCTCACCCCAGGATAAGTATGGTCATCTGCGTCGCGAAGTTAAAAAATCTGAACTTAAAGAAAAAGGATTATATTGATTATTAACTTAAACTAGCTGAAAGATCTTCACCAGCAATTTCTACACCACCAGTCTTTCCTGATAAAACTACGCCAGATTCATTCTCTTGGTTAGCGCTGAAACTTCCAATATACTTATAGATCACGACTTGGTCGCCATCTAAAGTATATTGCACCTTATTTTCAATAACTAATTCACCTTTTCCTTTAGGGAACTTGATGTCTTTTAGCGCGAGATTTGAAATTTGCAGACCTTTATAGTTTAAGTTTTCAAAAGATATTTTGATATCTTTATCCGCGGAGAAAGCGACACCATTCACAGCAATCCTTCTTGCTACTCCACCTAGTGAAAACTGTTTTTCGTCAAAGTTGACATCTCCCACAAAACTTTCGATGCTTAAGGTGCCGTCTTTTATTTCGTTCAATTCTAACTGTGAATCACCATTGACTTTGATGTTTGTTGTTAAATCACTGAAATCAAGATTGAGAATTTTTATTTCTACTGCGCTCTTGATAGCAGGGATTTTGTCGAATGTTAAGGAAAACCCTACCCCGCTTGCTTTGGTGAAATCGATGTTGGCGTTATTGCTGTTCGTTTTATCCGCTGTATCAGTTGAACCGGCGCCTAGATCTTTCTGGATTGATCCTGGCAATATAGAAATAATCGCGTCTTTTGCCTCTCCGCCTACTGAACCTCCTGTGAGGGTACCTAGACTCTTACTGTTCATGAAAATTACTAAGAAAATGCCTACAATAACCAAAGTTATCATCACCACATAATACTTTGTATGATTTTGATGATGGGGAACTTGATTCTGTGCGAGCATTTTAATGACTAAATATTATATGTTAATAAAGTTTTTGGTACGCTTAGTTCTGCCTGAGGTTAAAATTAACGCAATGTTTTTAAATAAGCAAGGAAATAAGCTTAATATTCGAGAGGCAGGTCGGTTTATTACAGCTTGGATTTAATGCTACGTTGCTTGCAACAATTAAATCATTCCAAGATGTAATGACCAGAAATTCGTTCAGAATTTCTCGTTTAATTGCTTACCTGTACTGGAGAGAAGTATTTACTTATTCTCCCGAAAATAAATCCATGAGGTAAAACGAAAATGGCTAGAATGCATAGCAGAGCAAAAGGAAAAAGTAAAAGTGACAAACCAGCTCAGAAAGTTCCTACCTGGGCTCCCTATAAGGGCAAGGAAGTGGAAAAACTGATCGTAAAATACGCTAAAGCTGGAAAATCAGCTAGCGAGATTGGCATGATTTTAAGAGATAATTATGGTATCAATAGTGTCCGTGCCTTGACTGAGAAAAAAATCACTACTATTCTTCATGAGAAAGAATTGGGAAAGGAATTACCAGAAGATCTTTTGGCGTTAATCAAGAAGATGGTTGCTGTCAAAGCACACTTTGCGAAGAACAGACAGGATATGACTTCTAAACGCGGTGTAGAACTTACCAGTTCAAAGATCAGAAGGCTCATCAAGTATTACAAAAACTCCGGAAAAATTCCTGCTGACTGGAACTTAGACATGAGCAGGTTGAAGATGTACCTGGAATAAAGTTTTTGTTTTTTAATTTATTTATTTTAATTTCTATTTATTCCAATTTATTTTTTCTTATAATATTGGTAACAGAAATCATTATAAACATTAACCCTACAATAATTCTATGTCCTGGAATAGAAGAAATCAACAACCCTCAGGTAAACTGACAATAGATGTTAATCGATTACCTAGAAATTTTTATCATTATCTTGAAGATGCTGTTTCTATTTGGGATGTAAACAAAACTCAACTTATAAAAATTTTTGCCGAAGAAGGTATCGCCTTAAATAACATTTTAGAAATACATGGTAAGCGGGGGAATGCTCTTAACAGTAGGTTAGATGGCCCCGATTATACCCCCAATTATACATCTGGTTATACAGTCTATTCTGCAGGATTTTGTTCTGGTTTAGATGAAGGCGAAAAGCGTGTGGCCGTAGTAATTAGCGGTGAAAATTTTTCAATTCAAATGAAACCGGGAAAATATGAACAGGAAAGTGTTGGTGGTGAATATCAACTAGTTGGAGTAGATGGTCTTAGCTTTCTGGGTAATACTTATGGTCCTCTTGCTAAAAGAGACGAATTAGATTCCAAGTTAGAAAAAGTTATCACAAAATTCTATCAAAAATAATTTTCAAAATAAAACTAACAAAGAAAAAGAGAAAAATTAAAGCATCGTCCTGATACTTTCGATGTTTGATGCGATATCTTTTCCTTTCTTGGTCAATTCCAACAATTTCAATCTTCCTTCTTTCTTGAAATTGATCAATTCAGCTTTCTGCATTTCCTGCAGGATTTTAACAACATGCGAGTATGTGCAATCAATTTGTTTTGCTAAAACGGATGCATAGACACTGTTGTTTGCATTCTTTAATTCTACCAGCATCATCGCTGGTTTCTCTCTAAAAAACACGTCAAATATTTCTTTTCTTTGGTTCAAAGTAACACCCCCGTTGCATCCACACCTCTCAATGTGCTCTTTACGATCTTATACGCCAAAACAACTAATTGTTCTTGTATATGCAAAAGGGCATTTCAAATCGATTATGCCCTACTCGTATATTTAAACATTTATTGTTTGGGTTGATTAGTTTGTGGAATATAGTTTTATATAAAGCTTTTGCAACAGTATTTCGAAATTTCAGGAAATATTCTGCTCATTAATCAATAACTATATAAGTGATACTTTTTCAGAACTGTTATGGAATTCTTTCCGCATGAAATTGTCCGCGAAGGACAGAGCCATCTTATCGCTGATCTTGATCAAGCTTTTGCCGAGGGTAAAACTTTGCTGGCGCATGCCCCTACTGGTTTGGGCAAGACAGCTTCCGCACTAAGTGTAGCCTTGAAATACGCTTTCCAGAAAGACAAAAAAGTTTTCTTCTTAACTAATCGTCATACTCAGCATAAGATTGCTGTGGATACGTTAAGGATGATCAAAAAGAAAACCGGAAAAAATATATCTACAGTTGACCTGATCGGCAAGAAATGGATGTGCAATCAGGAGATCTCGCAATTATTCGGCACTGACTTCAATGAATTCTGTAAAACCTTGGTAGAGAAAGGTGAATGTGAATTTTATTCTAATGTCCATGACAAGAACGGCTTAAGTGTAGCGGCTCAGGTTCTGGTAAAAAGATTGCAGGATGAAGGGCCTTTGCCTAACGAAGAATTGATTATGGTGGGGGCAGAAGAGAAGATGTGCAGTTATGAGTTAGCCTTAGCCATGGCCAAGAAAGCCAAGGTTATCATCGGTGATTATTACTACCTCTTCAACCCTTTTGTGCAATCTACAATAATGAAAAAGATGCAAGTGGAGATGGAAGATGTAATTTTAATTGTTGATGAAGGTCACAATTTACCTTCCCGTGTAACTGATATGTTAAGTTCTTCTCTCTCTAGTATCATGATCAAGAATTCCCTTATGGAAGCCAAGAAGTTTGGTTATCAGGGTTTGATCCATTGGCTACAGGAGTTGAACAACATCATCAATCAAATGGGCGAATTTGGGAAAGAGAAAGAAAAATTAGTCCGGAAAGATGATTTTATCTATAGGATAAAAAAAGTTGTCAGCTACGATACTTTCATCGAGGAACTGGAGATTGCTGCTGATGAGATTCGTAAAAAGCAGCGTAAAAGTTATCTGGGCGCTATCGCTAGCTTCCTTGATTCTTGGCAGGGTGTCGATGAAGGTTATGTCCGTACCATAGAAGAGAAAAGTGGGAGAAACGGTCCTTTCTTAATTTTGCAATATTCCTGCCTTGATCCCGCCATCGCCACTAAAGAAATTTTCCAGAAGGTTCATGCTGCTGTGGTGATGAGCGGAACTTTAAGTCCTACTTTTATGTATAAAGATGTTCTGGGTATCCCTAATGCCGTGGAAAAAACTTATACCTCTCCTTTTCCCCCAGAAAATCGTCTTTCTTTGATCATTCCTGAAACCTCCACAAAATTCACCTTACGTAATGATGTCATGTTCAAGACAATCGCTGAGAAATGCAGTGATTTAGCTTTCTTGATCCCGGGCAATGTTGCCTTCTTTTTCCCTTCTTATAACCTCAGAGATGAGATATGTCAGTTTTTTAAGTCCAGCAAGGGATTATTCTGGGAGAAAAGCGAGATGAGCAAGGAAGAAAAAGAAGTGTTCCTTAATGACTTCAAGCGTGTCAAGGATAAGGGTGGTGTTTTATTGGGTGTTACCGGAGCCAATTTTGCTGAAGGCGTTGATTTTCCGGGTGATTTACTGCAGGGGGTTGTTGTTGTTGGCCTGCCCTTAGCCAGACCTACCTTAAAGACGCAGGAGATCATCAAATATTATGATCAAAAATATCGTAAAGGCTGGGATTATGGTTATATCTTCCCGGCTATGAACAAATGCATCCAATCAGCTGGCAGATGTATCAGAAGCGAAAAGGATAAGGGTGCAGTCATTTATCTGGAAGAACGTTTTGCCTGGCAGCGTTATTATGACTGCTTCCCTGATCGCGTCGGATTAAGGGTTTCTAAGGAATATGGGAAATTCGTCAAAGAATTTTTTGGTTAGATACAAAATGTCATTTTTAGAGAGTAAAATTTATAATAACCGTATCAATTTTAGCTCAAATGGGGATTAACCACTTGTTATGTGATTTAGGTAGTCCAGCTAATATTGGCAGTATCATTAGGACTCTCCATGTTCTTTCTGGTCAAACTTCTCAACTATATATCTTTGATCCGAGAGATAATCTACGGCGCTACGCAGAAGACATTGAGATGGTTAGTACAGGATTACTTTCTAGAAGGGATTTTGAGGTAATAACAGATCCGGAAAAATTCCTCGGTTCTTATCTCGGACGCAAAATCGCAACAGAAATAGTTGAATCTGCAATACCTTTAATAGGGTTCAATTTTTCAGATGGTGACTTAATAATATATGGAAATGAAAATAGAGGTATACCCGAAATTATAAGAAATCTGGCTGATCATTCTGTTATTGTTCCTATGTTGGGAGAAAATTACTTGCTACCTAAAACTGATAGGGCTGTTGCTAAAAACTTTGGCCAATATCCTAATTTGAATGTTTCACAAACTGTAGCTATTGTTTCTTACGAAGCAAGTCGTCAAATAGGTTCTTTTAACGGTTTCAAGTTAAAATAAATTTATTCCTTTAATCCAATTCTCCAAAGCAGTTCAGTTATTGTTATTGTTAACCCACTAGTATACATTTTAGTAACATTTATATATTAGTTACACTTTACACCATTTATCACCAATCATGATGAAACAGGGGCTCCTTGATTCTACCACCCTCACCCCCTCTTCAGGAGCCCTGTTTTTCTCCTTTTCAAATTTCAAATAGAATTCACAAACTCTGATAATATTCTACAAAGTCCTTTTCATTTACCGGTAAACCTGCTTCTAAGAAATACTTCGCTAACTTCCTGCCATCCTGCACTGGATCAGCGCTTTTCTTGAAATTCTTGATCCTTTTCAACGTAAATTCACAGAGATGTCCTTCATTAACCCCTAAAATAGCTTTTTTCTTTTTCAGTTGCAATCCCAAGCTGTTTGGATTAAATACTAAACTCTGCCGCTTCCATCGCTTTCCTTCTTCTCTGAACCCATAATCGCTTAGGACTTGCAGCGCTAACTTTAACAGCACATTCTCATGCTCAACCTCAGAAGCATCAACCCTCTCTAATTCGTGTACTCTCCCCAAATACCCTTTAAATTTCTGCCGCGGTCCTTTTTTTGTCTTCACGCTTTCCACAAGATAAGCGTAAGGTGTCCCATTAATCTTTTTAATTCTAATAAATGCCATCACTAAAGAAATGTAAAAAAGATTTATAAGAGTTACTGCGGCAGAATTTTTCTTGAGGTGTCTAGATGAATTGTGTTAGTTGTAATGAAATCATTACCACTCCGTTATGTTCTGTCTGCTTATCTGAGCGGATGCGGGAGATGGTCAGTGAATATGATGCAGAATTAGCTAATGAGATTCATCCCGCCCAAGTCAAGGGAAAAACTGTCTGCCTTGCCTGTGGTCAAAAAATGGGCTTATGTCCTGCTTGTTTTACCTTAGATGTCTATGAATTGGTTGAGGAAAAAAATCCTACTGTTGCTAAACATTTCAAGAAAAATTTTGATTTTGATCTCAGGGGCAATCTTTATAAGAAAACTTAATGGAAAAATATTAGTGGCACAAACATTTCATCTTCACTTACTCCTCCATGATTGCCAATATGTTTCTTAACTTCCTGGGATAATATTCTATCTCTAATGGTATAATTATCTTTCATTATAAGCACATAATCACCAATTCTCTCACTTAATTTTTTATTTGGTTTAAACAAACCATAATATCCTTGCTTAACTAATCCTTCACTTTTATGCAGTTCACAATATTTGCTTAATTTTTTCTTGACGTAATCTTCAAACTGTTTTATTTTCGCTGGTCTTACATAGCAATAAGCCGCTCTGGGTTCTCCACATAAAGGTAATGTCAAACACTCTTGCAGTTTAGGATGATTTTTGAGATGAATCGTTCTTGTGTCTGTTGTATCTATATGTCCATGGTCGGCAGTGATAATTAAAGCGGTTTTGCTTCCTCTAAGCTCTTTAACCAGTCTAAAAATATTTTTTTCCAGCTCCTTAAAATGTTCTGCCACTTCTTCACTTTTTATGCCAAATTCATGCGCTAGTGAATCCAAGCCTGGCCAGTAAGCATGGACATATTTTCTTCCTGGTTTATTTGCTGTTCTCTTAATCTGCTGGAAGAGACCGTTAAGTGTTGTATAAGCTATCCTTTTTCCTTTCTTAGAACAAGCTGTTGTGTAAGCAGAATCCACAATATTTTTACCTAAGATAAAATAAGAGTTCTGAATTTTTTCAGAAAACCCCTTTATTTCTAAAATCTCCTCCACTTTAATTTCTTGCTCGGTAAATGATCCTCCGCCGATTCTGGGAATAAATGGTAGGATTGCTGTTACAACTCCTAGTTCCTTAAGATGCATGAACCAACCGGTATAAGCATGCTGCTGTGGCGCAACACCAGTCATGAAAGTTGTTATCGCTGCTGCTGTCGTTGAAGGGAAGACGGAAGTTATCTTTCCCCGCAAATGATCTTGCAATTTACTTTTTTGACGTAACAGGTAATTATAACCTAGACCGTCGATAATCAGCAGGATGACATTCTTGGCTTTCCGCAGCTCTTCTCCTCTTAGTTGTTTAAGTTCACTATACAAGCAATCTTTGTTAAATCCATTACCAATCGAACTCATAAGATTTACAATACTATTTTTATAATTAGGCTTGACCATTTTTACCCTAAAATTACTGCTTCTCCGCAAGTGTGGTAAACTTCATTGACTGTTAACGTGAAACCATATAAATCGACGAAAGGATGTTCAATGATTTTGCTTTTTTCTCCTGGTTTTAAGGCCATGACTTCTTCGCTTAGTATCTCGCCATCAAACTTTTCGATCAGCTTGAGCGGGATAGTGACCTCTTCCGGCTTGATCAAGCAATAATCAGGTCCTTCCAGCACCTGCCATTCCAAGGCTCCTGCTCCGGTATAACTACCGCTGCCTCTTGGTAAGATATATGTTTCTGAGATTCCTACATCTTCATTACTAGCCGTGATTTTGACTCTTCTCACATTACATTTTGTCGGGCAATTACTGGTGTCATATAACTCAAAGATAAATTTACAGCTACCATCAATACAACTCCTGTCGTTAAGACATTCACTGTTCATCGTACAGCTGGCGCCAGATCCTTCTGCTACATAGTTTTCTGTGTCATCACAGATTGTATTTTCATTAAGGTCAAGACAGCATCTTTCCCCTTGCAATACTTTTGGAGGGTAGCAGGTTGGTGTGGTGGAAATCGGTTTATCCTGCACATAATCAGTGATGTTGCCATAGTAGTAGTATGATTGGCCAGTTGATATTCCTCTGATCAGCAGGATAACCAGCAGTAAGCCGATTATGCTCACGCCGAAGATGACGAAAGCTTTTTTCTTGTCTCCACCTAACACTGGTTTACCTTTTTTGTATTGCTGGTAATTGTTCTTCATCGTCTCTTTATAGGCATGTTCCACTTCATGCTCCTGCCAACCGGCTTGCATCAGCTTGTTTTTGATCTGAGGAAATTTTGTTCCTGCCGAAATGTTTTTGGTTAGGTAATCTACAACTCGAGGATGCAATTTTTTCTTCTTGGAATAATTAAAGTAAGCGATCAAGCCTGCTCCTGATCCTAAGACGATAATCATAAACAGGATAACTCCGACTAAAGTTTTATTGGTGTTAAGTTGCGATTGAAAAGTATCTAACTCTAAAGCTGTGGAGTTAACATTGTCTTGTAAAGAAGCTAAACCGGTTGAAACCGTGTTAAAACCCTGTTGCAGGTTGCTTTGTAGCTGACTTAGTTGAAATTTAAGGTCTTGTAGTTCCGCATTGAATTGCTCCACTTGCGCTTTCGTCGCCTGCAAGGAATTTATTTTTGTTTCTAATTGTTGCACTTTGCTCTGCAAAGCTGCTACTGAATCGACCAGTTTCTTATCGATCAAAACCTTGTCGCCGGTTGTTAACTGAACGCTTTGGTTCACTGTAGCATTATCTGTAGAATAAAGGTCGATCACCGGGTTATTAGTATTAGGACTGCTCGTAGTTGAGGGTATCGTGCATTTGAAACTGTTGAGATCACAGTAAACATCTGCTCCATAATTAAGACAGTTATCATCATTGATACAGGAACTTTCTTGGATAACATCAGCAGCGGCTACAGCTAAGCTTAGAATCAAGAATACTAAAACCACTATTGCTACTCTTTTTTTCATCCTCTTTTCTTATTTAAGAAAGATTTTATTACTATATATATTTATTGCTTGGTAAAATTGCCTCGTTAGAAAATAACAAAACTTTTTAATAGTCATCATCTTACCTGATGTTAAAATGTTAGATATCAATCTTTTACGGGAAAATCCTGCACTGGTCAAGAAGAATGAAGAACGTCGTAGCCGTGATCCTCACGTTGTGGACGAAGTTATTTCTCTAGACAATAAATGGAAGAAAGCCCTGAAGACCATGGAAAGCCTTAAACATCAACGTAATGTTGTTTCTCAGGAAATTAATCAAGCTAAGAAAGCTGGTAAATCCACCACATCAAAAATCAAGGAGATGCAGCAGGTTGCTGCTGAAATAAAAAAAACTGAAGCTGAAGTAAATGAGTTTTTGGAAAAACGTGATCAAAAATTATTGCTTTTAGGTAACATTATCTCTAAGGAAACTCCTAAGGGTAAAGATGATAAAGAAAACAAAGAGATAAAAAAATGGGGCAAGAAACCAAAATTCACTTTCCCTGTAAAAAATCATGTTGAACTAGCTGAGTCTTTAGATCTGGCTAATTTTGACGCTTCCGGCAAGACTTCTGGTAATGGATTTTATTTTCTCAAAGGAGGATTAGCTTTACTTAACCAAGCCTTGATCCGTTTCGCTGTTGATTTTATGCATGGCAAAGGTTACACTTATATCGAACCGCCGCTGATGTTAAGAAGCAATATCTTGAGCGCTGCTATTGACGTCAATGAGTGGAAAGAGAACATCTATTCAGTTGAAGGCGATGATTTAGCCTTGATCGGTACCAGCGAACATGCTTTGTTGGGTTTCCATAGTGGGCAAACTTTGCAAGAGCAGGAATTGCCCCAAAAATATTTTTCCTATTCCATGTGTTTCCGTAAAGAAATCGGCTCACATGGCATCAATGAGAAAGGTTTATGGCGTACGCATCAGTTTAACAAGGTGGAGCAATTCATCTTCTGCAAGCCGGAAGAATCCGTGCAGCTTTACGATGAGCTTCTCACCAATACCGAAGAATTGATGCAGGCTTTGGGCTTGCCTTATCGTGTCTTGGAGATCTGCGCTGGAGATCTAGCCTTATGGAAATACAGAAGTGCTGATATTGAAGTTTACAGGCCGACAACTGAAGATTATGGTGAAGTTTGCTCTTTAAGCAATTGCACTGATTACCAGGCTAGAAAGTTAAACATCAAGGTGGTCTATAATGATACTAATCGAAAAGTTCTGCATACCTTAAACAATACCGCTTTAGCCACTTCCAGAATTATGGTAGCAATATTGGAAAATTTCCAAACTAAGCAAGGCACAGTAAAAGTTCCGCAAGTACTTTGGCCTTACATGAATGGGATAACTGAGTTAGGGAAGAATTAATTTTTCTTTTTTCAAATTTTTTTTGATTAATAGATTCAAAACTAGCAAAATATTTATATATCTTTAGTATATACCTTAGCTATATGGTCACGCAGATGATAACTGTCAAATTAGAAGAAGATTTCTTGCAAGATGTAGATCAAGTTGTGAAAATTGAAGGCTATCAAAACAGAACTGAATTTATCAGAAATGCTCTAAGAGAAAAAATTAATCAAGCGAAACTTAAAAGGGCAATCTTGGAATTAGCACCATTGAAAGGGAAAGCCAAAAAAAGAATCTCTGCAAAAGAATACGAAACTCTCAAAAAAGCAGCCTTTATTGAGTTAGAGAAATTAGATTAATTCTTCTGGTTTATAGTGCTCTGCAATATCTCTTAATAATCTAAAATCTTTATCTCTAGTAACAAGAATTAAGTCTTCATCACGAGCAATGATGGCATGTAAGCAATCTCCCGGTGGCAGATTTCTTTCTTCTGCAATTTTTCTGGCTTCGACTCTTTGCTTCTTTGTTGCAATTATTTTCTCAATGATTTTTTGCAGTGGCAGTATCATACCATTAATCTCTTCTAACGAGTAATATGCTTCCAATTCTCTGATTAAAAGATCACTAATGATTAAAATTCTTCCATTGACCTTTATTGAAGCAAACAATTTTAGCGCATAATCTCTTAGTGGTTCCCCATTGTATCCTTTTCTATTGTCTAATAAATCTATCCCAATAGAAGTGTCAATGTAATATTTTTCCGCCATTATCTTGGGTAAATTTTTTTGATTCTAGGTCATTAATAAGTTTGTCACCTAAAATGGGCATATTTTTTCGAATATTATGAAAGAATTAACCTCTCATCTAACAAAAATTTAATAAACTAACTAGCAACATAACTCTCTATGTACATCATTAAATACGGCGGTTCACGGATTTCTCCGACGGCAGATTCTTATGATGAGGGATTTATTGCAGAATTGATTGAATTAGTAAAAAAATATTCCAATAAAAGGTTTATGATCATTGTCGGCGGTGGCGCTTTATGTCGCAAGATGCAGGAAAAAATGACCACTAAGAAAGAGAAAGATTTAGTGGGTATTGAAGCTACCCGAATCAATGCTAAGTATGTCATTGAAAAAATTAAGCAAGCTAACTTAGATGTCTATCCGGAAGTTCTTAAAGATCCTACCCAGAACATCTCCGAAAATCATCAAATTTATTTTTCCGGTGGCTGGAAACCTGGCAACAGTACTGATTATGTTACTATGCGTTATGCTGTAACTTTTAACGCTGATAAAGTTATCAAAGTTAGTGATTTCACTTATGTCAAGGATATCAGTCCTCTGGAATTAAAAGATCTTTCTAAAGGAGAACGCGAAAAAAGATTAGCGCAAACTCCGAAACTAAAAATCATGACTTGGCAAAAGATGGTAGATCTTGTCGGAGAAACCTGGATTCCCGGTTTGCACACTCCTTTAGATCCTTTAGCTGCAAAATTAGGCTTACAACATCGTGATATCTCTTTATACATCATCCCTGAAAAAGAGATTGAAAAAGTTCTTGCTGGAGAAGATTTTCAGGGAACTGTAGTTAATAGTTAATCTGACTACTAAATCCCCACAAGATTAATAAAACATTTCTGCCCTAACTACCTTATGTCATTATTCAAAAATATGCTGAAGAGTGGTGAATCATTGTTTCGGGATACGATCTTCCTTAGCTATGATTTTCACCCCAAGATTCTCTACGGTCGGGAGAATGAGCAGATGCGTTTTGCTGTGGCGATTAAGCCTTTGCTGCAGGGTCATACGGGGAGGAATCTTTTCGTCTATGGCGCTCCCGGTATCGGTAAGACTACTTCCTGCAAGCATGTGTTGCGAGAATTGGAGGAAGAAACTGATGAAGTCGTGCCGATCTATATCAATTGCTGGAAGGATAACACTACTTACAAGATCTATCAGAGAATCTGCGATATTCTCGGCTATAAATTTATCCAGCAGAAAAATACTGCTGAGCTGTTTGACCTGATCAAGCAGAAAATAAATAAGTTAAGTGCCGTCTTCATCTTTGATGAGGTCGATAAGTTGGAAGATACCGATTTTCTTTACACAATTTTGGAAGACATCTATCGTAAGGCCATTTTCCTGATTACTAATTACCGTGATTCCTATTCTGAGATGGATGAAAGGATCAGAAGCCGTTTCGCTCCGGAATTTCTTTATTTTCGTTCCTATAACGAAGCGGAGATTGCGGGAATTCTCCAGCAGCGACGTGATTATGCCTTTGTTCCCGGTTGCTGGGATGAAGGAGCTTTCAAGGAGATTGTCGAGAAATGCGCGGAGACAAAAGATGTCCGGGTTGGCCTATACTTGATGAAAGAAGCTGGAAATGTAGCTGAGGAAAAAAGTTCACGGCAGATTTCTTCTGAACACGTTGCGGCAGCTATCCGTAAAGTGGAAGATTTCCATATCAAACCCAAGGAAGGCCTCGATGATGATCTGCAGTTGATTCTTGATTTAGTCAAAGACCATACCGGTCGCAAGATTGGTGACATCTACACAGCTTATACCGAGATGGGCGGTGAATTAAGTTACAAAAGTTTCCAGAGAAGGATCAGCAAGTTAAGCGAAGGACGTTTCATCTCTACGGAAAAAATCTCCGGCAAGGAAGGCAACACCACCTTAATCAGTTATGCCGATAAGAAATTGACTGATTATTGATAATTCATTTACCCCATTTAATTTTATCCCAACTTCTTTCATGCCACTAATCAAGCCAAACAAGAAGTAATTCCAGCAATATTTCCAAAGTGCCGATGGAAGCAACTAAAATAAGGCTGCCTGTCATAAAATAAACAATAATCATAGTTGTTGTTGAAGCGGTTATTCGTCAAGTTACACTTTTGGCGATCGCTCTTTTTTTCGATGACATCTAAGTTAAAACTAAAATTTTCTTTATAAATTTTAAGCAAGAAAGAATACTAATAAAGAGACTGCAAACCCTAACAATGAACCAACGATAACTTGCATTGGCGTGTGTCCCATGGCGAAATGTGTATCAGTATTCATCTTCACTTTCTTAAGAATCTTATTGATGATCACTCCTTCTTCTCCCACTGCTCTTCTTACCCCATAAGCATCTCTTAAAACTATCATCGCGAGGATCAAGCTGATAGCAAAAGCCGTTGATGTTCCTTCCACCAGATAGATGATAGTCGCTAAAGAAACTACGAATGCTGAATGAGAAGAAGGCATGCCGCCGGTAACAAAGAGATCTTTAAACTTTAATGATTTGTTCTGGAAAAAATAGGTTATCAGTTTAATCAATTGCGTGCCAAAACCCGCTAAGATAACCGCTAACAAGACTTTATTCATGACTCTAATCAATATATTGGGATTTATATATCTTTCCGCAAATTACCTTAACCTGATGAGAATCTCTGACACTTGGGATAATTTGACTATCTCTTTTTTTATTTCAGCAGCTCTTATTTCGATAGTGAGGATCAATTTTTCTTTCTTGTTTGTTTTAAGTACCTGCAAGGCATTCCTGAATTCCCTAATTTTGGGATTTAAAACTTCTAAAAACCTTTCCAGCTTTCCCAAAGAGTTCACTATTGAATCGATCTCCTTATCAGTTATATTTGTCCACTGTTCCTCACTTTTATCCAAGAAACTCATCCTTGCTAAAAGTAAACTATTATTTATATCTCTTTCGTTTTGGTAATAATTAAGAAATTATTCTCAATCACAACATTCTTTATATATTTCTTTTGACCAGCATCATCCATGTCAAAAATCAAGCTTCTTACTGAAGATCTGATCAACAAGATCGCTGCCGGCGAAGTTGTGGAAAGACCGGCTTCTGTCGTGAAAGAGTTGATTGAAAACTCCTTGGATGCCCAAGCCACAAAAATTGTGGTGGAGATCGGCAATTCCGGCAAGGATCTAATCAAGATATCTGACAATGGACTGGGCATGGAAGAGGAAGACGCTAGGAATTCTATCTTACGTCACGCTACCAGCAAGATATCTTCCGTGGAAGACTTGTTCTCAGTAAGCAGTTTGGGTTTCCGGGGGGAAGCCTTAGCCAGTATCGCCGCGGTTTCCCAATTATCAATAATCACCAAAACAAAAGATCAGTTGGAAGGTTTCAATTTAGTGATGGAAGGTGGTTTAATGATTAGCGAAGGACCAATAGCCGCTCAGCAAGGGACAACCATTGAAGTAAGGAATCTCTTCTACAACACCCCCGCCCGTAAAAAATTTCTTAAGACTGATGCCGTCGAATTAAGGCACATCATCGAGATAGTAATGAATTACGCGCTGCTTAACAAACAGGTTTCTTTCCTGCTAAAACATGACCATCACATCTTGCTTAATTCTCCTACCGTGGAAGATATGCGTGCTAACATCTCTTCTATCTATGGCTTAGGTTTAGCTAAGGAATTGTTGGAAGTTTCCACCACTGCTCCTTCATTGAAGATATCTGGCTATATAGCTAAACCATTTAGTGCCCGGAACGACAAGAACCAGCAGGCCCTCTTCGTCAATAATCGCTGGGTGAAAAATAATGATCTCACTGCCGCTGTCTATGAAGGATTCCATTCCGTGCTTTTCGTCAACAAGCACCCGGTTTTTGTTTTATTGTTGGAATTGGATCCACAGAAGATTGACGTTAATGTCCATCCGCAGAAGACCGAGATTAAGATTGATCAGATCGAGGAAGTCTGCGCTGCGGTTACCAGGGCTGTCAAGGAAACATTGCAGGACAACAATCTTGTGCCGATCATTGATCTTGCCGCGGAATTTGAATTTTCTTCACGCAAAAAGCCAGTTTATTCTTTTGAGAAAAGCAAGCAGACAATATTGCAGAATCGGCATGAAGAAAATGAGCTGTTTCCTGAGGAAGAAGCAGTATCCGAGAAACAAACTTCAAACAAACCAATAATTAATGAAGATGATCTCCGCAAGGAACTTTCTAAAACCAATAAGTTCCCTGCTATGAAATTACTAGGACAGGTCCATAAAACTTACTTCCTGGCCGAAACGGAAGGTGGAGTTTTCTTCATCGACCAGCATGCTGCCCATGAGCGGGTGTTATATGAACAATTCATGGCTGAATATATGGCGCATGACATTGCGATCCAAACTTTGCTGCGTGGCGAAACAATGGAATTAACCGCTGTGGAAAAAGTTTTGTTCAGCGCTAATCAGGAAGCTATCTTGGCAATGGGATTCTTAGTGGAAAACTTTGAAGGCAATACTTATATCATCAAGACCCTGCCTTCTATTTTCAATAGATTACAACCTAAAGTTTTGTTTCACGAAATATTAGACTCCTTGAAAGGGGGAAAGTTAGAGGAGATAAAAGAGGTGATTGTAACGCGGATGGCCTGCCGTGCCGCTGTCATGGCAGGTGACATCATAACTCTACCTCAATTTTCCGAAATCTTAACTTCTCTTTCAGAATGCGCTTTACCTTACACCTGCCCGCATGGCCGTCCTTCCATGTTCCTTACGACAGCAGAAGAATTGGAGAAAAAGTTTAAACGTAAAGGTTAAGCAGTTTATAATTTTTTTAAACTCCTAGACGTTTCATCTCCCTAATATTTATCGTAGATAAAAAATGGACCCTCATAATTATATTTGATACGATTAATCATGTTGGAATCAGTTGGTATTTTTGACAAATAAGGATATTTATCTTTGAAAAACAATTTACCCACTGAGGAATTTTTAAAGTAATCTCCATCACGACTTAAATCTTCCAATTCTTTTATACCATCCAGTGGCAAACCTGTTTTTGGGAAAGAGAGAGCATCGCCACCTTGTGCTGGTTCGTTCCTAACAGGAAAATTCGCCAAATAAGTATCTAATCCCTCGGAAACTATCCCTCCAGCTGGTTGGCTAGATGGTTCTGCTTTTCTGGGGTAAAATCCTTGGAAATCCAGCTGACCGGGGATTCCTGATTGTTGTCCTTGTCTTAACCAACGGTTAAACTGTGGATCTCTATGCAAGGGGTCGTATGGTGTCATAGCTCGGATTATTTTGTAAGCTTTTTAAATATTACTACCTTTTTTTGTTAATCTAACCTTCTGCCCATCATAAATATTGAGCTGAATCACCGAAACATTTAAAAATAATCATCCATTAAAGCAATGCAAGAGGTAAATAAATTTCTCGGGTGTTGATAATGGAAGAAAGATTAAAGACTGGTACTACCACAGTAGGTATTGTATGCAAAGACGGCATTGTTCTGGCTGCTGATAAGAGAGCTACCGCAGGAACGATGATCGTGGATAAGCGGGCTGATAAAGTTCATGTTATCTCAGATGATTTTGCCGTGACCATTGCTGGTACTGTATCTGATGCTCAGCTGATAATTAAATTGATCAGGGCCGAACTTAAGCTGAAAGAAGTTCGTACTCATAAAGGTCCTACCACTAAAGAAGCTGCTAATCTCTTAGGCGGACTGCTTTATAGCAGCATAAGACAGATGAGCATGATTCCTGGTATCGCTCATTTCCTTTTAGGCGGTAAAGACAAGGAAGGAACTCATCTTTACGACCTTTTCCCTGACGGCAGCGTCACTAAAATAAGGGATTACGTTTCATCCGGATCCGGTTCGGTTTTTGCTTACGGTGTCTTAGAGACACATTACAAGGAAGGTATGACCACTGCAGAAGCAACTAAACTCGCTGTTCTGTCTGTCAATACCGCTCTACATCGTGATAGCGCTTCAGGTAATGGTGTAGACGTAATCGTTGTAAGCGATAAAGACATCAAGCGGGTGATGCATAAGGAAGTTGAAACAAGTTTACTATAAATTTATTTAATTTATTTAGTTTAATTAGTTCAATATTAATTTAACTTAACTTAACAATTGTGAGGATTTTTTAACAATGGGAGATATTCTGAAAGAAATAATTAGTACATTACCGGAAGGCAAGGTAGATAATGCTTTGTTTGAAGGCGCCAATATTGTTCTTTATACAAAAGATAAAAACTACTTCTTTGACAACGAAGGCACAATCCGTAAGGCGGTGCAGCAATTCAAGAAAAGGATTGAGCTAAGACCTGATCCTTCCATCTGCATGGACAGAGAGAAAGCAGAGAAAGAGATCAAGAAAATTGTTCCTAAAGAGGCGGTGATAGGGGAAATGATTTTTGATCCGCCATTATCACAAGTCATTATTCATGCCGAGAAACCAGGTTTGGTCATCGGCAAACATGGTGAGCTGCTGAAAGAAATTAGTAATAAAACCTTCTGGGTGCCTACCGTTAAACGAGTGCCGCCGATCGAATCAAAATTGATTGAGAGTATCCGTTCAGTTCTTTATGAAAATGCTGATTATCGGAAAAAATTTCTTGACCGGACTGGTCATAGGATCTATGACGGCTGGTTAAGGACCAAGAAACACGAATGGGTGAGATTATCTTGTCTGGGCGCTTCACGACAAGTTGGTAGAACTTGCTTCTTATTACAAACTCCTGAATCAAGGATTATCATCGACTGTGGTATCGATCCCAGCGAAGATGGCGCTGAAGCTTACCCTTTCCTTGATGCTCCAGAATTTAACTTAACTGAAGTTGATGCTATCGTCGTTACGCACTCCCATCTGGATCATTCCGGGTTGGTCCCTTACTTGTTTAAGCTAGGCTATCGCGGTCCTGTCTACTGCACTTTTCCGACTCGAGATGTCATGTCTTTGTTGCAGTTAGACATGATTAAAATTCAAAGAGCAGAAGGGAAGGAACCTATCTACACCAGCGAAGATGTGAGGCAGACAGTTTTGCACACGATCTGCCTGAACTATGACGAAGTAGCTGATATAACTCCTGACGTGCGCTTGACATTATATAATGCTGGCCATATTTTAGGCAGTTCTATCGTCCATTTCAATATAGGTAATGGTCTGCATAACTTCGCTTACACTGGTGACTTGAAATATGCCCGTACTAATGTTTTGGAACCGGGCAATACTCAATTTCCTCGTTTAGAAACCTTGATGATCGAATCAACTTATGGCGGTAAAGACAACGTCATGGCTGAGAACGAAGCTGATGATTACATGGTCAAAGTCATCACCGAAACTTTTGCCCGTGGCGGCAAGGTTCTGATGCCGGTTTTAGGTTCAGGAAGGGCGCAGGAAGTGATGATCATCGTGGAAAGGCTGATGCGGGAGAAAAAGATTCCTGATGCGCCAATCTACATTGATGGTATGTTATGGGACATTACTGCTATCCATACTGCTTATCCGGAATATCTTAGCCGCAATTTACGGCAGCAGATTTTCCATAAAGAGAACAATCCTTTCCTTTCAGAAGTTTTCAAGCGTATCGGTTCCCATAAGGAACGACAACAGGTCATCCTGGAAGAAGGTCCATGTTTGATCTTGGCTACTTCTGGTATGCTTAGCGGTGGTCCTTCTGTGGAATACCTTAAAGGCTTAGCTGAAGGCAAGAAACATTCCTTAGTATTCTCCTGTTATCAACCTCCTGGTAGCTTGGGCAAGAGAATTAGGGATGGTGAGAATGAAATAATGATGTCCGATGGTGGCAAACCGCAATTGTTAAAAGTTAACATGGAAGTCCATAAAGTTGAGATCACTAACCATTCCGATAGAAGGCAACTGATGAATTACATTAAAAGATGCAATCCTCAGCCGCGGAAAGTTATCGTTGTACATGGCGAAAGTTCTCGATGCTTAGACTTTGCCAGTTCTATCCATAAACAATATCGGATAGAAACAGTTGCTCCTAAGAACCTAGAGGTTATCAGGATAAAATAATTTTTTTATTTTTCTTCTGGTGACATTTTTTTAGTCGATTCCAGACTCTTCCCACGCTTATACTTATGGTACTTGATTCACTTCCCCTATACCCCGGTGACATCCTGTCTAATCGTTCAAATAATCTCTCTGCATTTACTGATGCAGGAATCTTTCGAAATGCTTCAGGTTCAACCGGAAAATAAACCCAAGCAACTCTGCCATCTTTTCTTTTAAGATTGAAAGAAGTGTAAAACTCATCACTAATTGTTTGATTTAATTCTACTTTTGGGCTTAGCTTACTTAACTCGCAGATTGGTTCATAAGAACCATCCACTCTTGAGCTACCTAGCCAACCATAGAAGACATTGTTTAACATATTCACAGTTATCTTAAAACCATCATCATTAGGATTTAATACTCTTGGTCTATCTCCAATGTAGTTATGGTCAATAGCTGTGGATAATCCTTGAAGATAATCATCTAAATCAAATTCCCTGTCAAAAGTTAATTCCAATTCTTCAAAATCATTCTTCCTGAAGGCTATAATTTCAGTAGTTGGATCATACCACCCACGACAATCTGAAGCATATTGGATATAACGCGCGTCTTTTATGTAATCACTTGAAACATTTTTCTTGATCAACTCTACAGTAATTAGCTTCTTTGCTAAATCTCTTTCTAGATTAATCAACGGGATTTGTTTTTGATTGTCCCAATAGAATTGTCTTGATTCTTCCCTTCGTGCTTCAACATCTCTCAGATATTGACTATCAGAATTTCCCAACCCAAATATTACTGCCATCCGACTATCCGAGCCAGTATATTATTTAAAATTTATGATTCATTGTAAATTCCACTCCCTAACATTAACTCCTTAAAGATAGTTATTTCCCATAAGTTTTTTAAAAGATCCTCTTATTTTGTACCCGATGGTTCAAAAAGAATCTTATGATTTTCCGGTTAAAGCTGAATACCGTAGAATGTGGTATAATTTCCTAGATGATCGACTGCCATCTCATCCAAGAATTCGTTCAAATCTAAGAGTAGCTTGTTTTCCTGGACCACAAGCTTTAGAGATAACTCAAGTTTATGATCCTTTGGGAATAAGGCGCGAAAATATTACCGCTTTTGAGCGAGATAAGGATGACGCTAAAACTTTAAAAGGGAAAAATCTCGGTATCAAAGTTGTTGATGAATCAGTAGAAGATTATTTTTTCCACAAACGTGATCGATATAATATTGTTAATCTTGATTATCAAGGTAATTTTGGAAGAGCTGAAGCGGCAGCTTTGCATTGCCTCTTTGGTTGGCCGTTATTGAAAGAGAGAGCTTTTGTCGGAACAAATTTCTTGCGTAAACGTGAGTGGGATGGTGGTGAACGTTATGTCAAGGCTGTAACTTTAGTTGACACAATAAAGACACAGATTGATCATTATCGAGATTTTCTTTTAGGGAAAAATGAAGACCTATATTCTTGGAGAGATGATATAAAAAAAATTGAAGAAGGTATTCGTAGCCAGAAATTGAAAGAATATGCTGGTAAAGGTCTTGTGTTGATGCTCTATGGAAATGCTATCTCCGGTAGAGCAAATGTCATGTTAACCCCGATATTACGTCATATTGCACAAATCATGTCACCACATAATGAGGCTTTATCTGATATTATTGATAGATATGATAACGCTAAAAAAGCTGTTGATTTTGTTGATGTTCATACTAGTGAATCTTATCAAGTATTTTTATCTATAGTCAATTCTGCGATTACCAGAATGCTTAGAAATGTGGGTTGGAGCGAGGTTCAAGCAACATCAATAATGTCTTATGCCATGATGAAAGAGCTGGAGGGTTATCATATAGATGATCATATTTCAGGAAGTTATGTTTCAGAAAATCGTGCTCCATTTTATTTTGATTTCATGCAAGTCTCACAAGATAGAAAAATGATCGCTGAAAGAGACCCTTTTACTCTTCATGAAGTTGCTCCTTGGTTACCTGGCATTGAAATGCCTCTTCCAGGATCCATGGAAGGAGGAAAACTATTTAAAAAAGTAGCTAAAATGATGCTACGCCACTGTGGAGAGGATATAACTTCAGCACCAGAAAGAATATTTATTGGTAGCGATGCAAAATCCTCCATAGATGAAGTAGTAGACGAACCAATAATTCCTTACGTTGCAACACGTGAAGAATTGCATGCGTCACTTGATGCAATGGTCAATGAATTGCCCCAGCAAGGTCGTACTGCCTATGTAACAGAGAGATTAAAGATTGATCCGAAACTAGGGAGTCCTCAACAATTAATTGCCTGTTGGACTCAAGCAAGGAAACGTGAAGAAAGATCTAGTCCAATTCTTAAAAAAGACTCTCCAGAAGATGCTAACCAAAATAAACACTATCAAAAAAATCAAAGTCATAATTCTGTAATTGATAATGAGAAGGCAATGATCGCTGCTGTTGCCAGAATCTATGGTGATCATGTCGCAAGTGATATATTTGTTGTAAATCAAAATTCCCTCCCTGCTTACAAGGCACATGAAACCATGAATACTTATGGTATTAGATATGATGCTTTTGTAATTGGTGATACTGGTTTCATAGCTCCGGAAAGGTCCCGTCCCTTATCAGGTTTAATGACTACATTAATCAAAGAACATGGCTCATTAGATGGAATCCCCGAATCTGTTCTTGAACATCATAAGATTATCCGTGTTTAATCACCTAAATCATTTCTAACCTAAAACTTTATAAAAAGGCTATTCATCTCTTTCTACATTGCCAGCGTCGCATCCTCAGAGCTCTACTCTGGGCGCGTCGCTTCAAAACATTGTGCCAGCGTCGCATAACTCGGTATTGCGCTGGTCTTGAATTTCAAGACAAGCTAACCAGTCCCTTACGGGATTCCCGGTTCAAACAGATCTCCCAGATAATCTCTGAGAATCTTTGAAAGTCCGGGCGCTGGCGCTTTTTTTCCAGTATTTTCAAATATAAACGACAGCGGACGGGCCCAGAAATTTCTAATTTCTCATGTCCGGGCGCTGGCGCTTTTTTTCCAGTATTTTCAAATATAAACGACAGCGGAATAAAGAACTCATTTTAGCAATGAAAGACTACTTAGTCAAGAAGCAAATTTTACTGTTAAGATACAAAACACATCTAATCCATTATGGATAGTCATAAATTTTCTGATAATTTGCATTTAATAAATAGGCACCAAAATCCAGATACCAAACATTCTTAAATCAACCTCAATAAAATAATCAGATGTTACAACATCTCTTCCTGGGGCAATCTTGCATCTTAGATTATTGCGACTTAAATTCTTACAACCCAGAAAAACATCAAGGACATAAACTAAGGGGACTAAGGATAACTACCAATAACTTAGACAACATCCCCCAAGATATCAATTACCTTTCTATAACCGTTAACGACATCGATATATTACTGGCAAAACTTAACAATCTTAAACGCAACAGGTTTGTAGAATTATTATTGCCGATCGAAAATTATTCTCCTGAAATTCTACCAAAACTAGCTGGAATAAAACGTTTGGTCATCTGCGCCAACACTACCGGAGATCTTAACCAGATTTTCGCTGAGATGATTTCCCATCGTTTCTTCCCTTTAGTCAAGGGTAGAAAAGACATTCCCTTAGAATTTCAATATGAATACTATGAAAATCCTCATACTTGGCTTTAATGTACAGGCAGATGTCTTTCCTTTAGGACCTGCCTACCTTAAGACTTATGCTCAGCTGTATCATCCCGATGTTGAGATAAAGATTAAAGAATTTTCTTTTGGCAGTCGTTATAGTTATGAGACCAATAAGAACATTGAGTTGCAAGCTTTGTCTTATATCCTGTTGACCAAACCTGATGTTGTTGCTTTCTCTTCTTACATCTGGAGCGGCGAGATGGTCAAGGATTTCGCTAAGGCTATTAAGCAGATCAATCCCAATATTATCACTGTTATTGGCGGTGCAGAAGTTGATAATAACGCTGATAAGGAAGCAGGTGTCGATTTTGTCATCAAAGGCGAAGGGGAAGTAGCTTTCAAGGAATTGCTTGATTATCTTAAGGGAGAAAGAAAATTAGAAGATATACACAATCTTAACAATAATAAAACAATCAGCCTGGAAAATCTTGATGAACTGCCTTTCCCTTACAAAATAAAACTTAAGAAGGATTATGATGTAGTAAGATTGGAAACTGCCCGAGGTTGCATCTTCAACTGCAACTTCTGCCATTACGCCCAGCCTCCTTTACGTTATTTCTCTTTGGACTATCTTAAAGAAAACATTGCCTATTTATTTAAACATTATACTTTCAGAAATCTTACCCTCCTTGATGCTAATTTTAATACCGATAAAGAGCGGATGTTTAAGATTCTCGACATGATTGCTGAATATGCTGATAAAAATCTGAAAGTCCATTTCGAATTGCGTCCGGAATTGGTCGATGAAGAATCAGCTAAAAAATTGTCTTTTTATAACTTCAAGATTGTGACCGAGCTTGGTCTGCAATCAACGGATAAAGAAGTTCTGAAAACTGCCAATCGTCCTACCAATCTAAATAAAGTTAAGGAGGCATTATCATTACTGGAGAGGTATCATGTCAATTATAAGATAGATCTGATGTATGGTTTGCCTAAAGATAATTTTTTTAAATTTTTTGAGTCAATGAAATTTGTTATCCTTAACGCTCCCACACAGAACAAGGTGGTGGCGCATCATTACATGCAGTTAAACAATACAACTTTCTTTGAGGATGATCTAACTCGTATCACCCCTGAACATAGCAGCATGGTCATCAGAACGGATACCCAAAATGTCCTTGATCTTTATAAGACCAAACTTTTTATCGATATGATCAATGAGGAACTAAAACTTTTTAAATAGGCTTTCTTGTCAGGTTTCTAAGCCAGTGTGGCATCCTCTGAGAACAAATTCTCTGGGCGCCACGCCTCGCAACATCGCGCCAGTGTGGCACAACTCGGTACTGCGTCGGTCTCGAACAGATTTTAGCAAAATCTGGTAAAAACGGCGACATGCGCGTCGCTTAGTCACCAAGAGAATGCTAATGTTGAGTTAACCGATTCCTCTGGAATTCCCGGTTCAAACAGATCCCCCAGATCTGAAAGGGGGACTCGCGGTCATCTGCGTTCCCGCTCATAAGATTTGAGGATCTTTGAAAGTCCGGGCACTGGCGCTTTTTTTTCATGAGTCTGACGAAGCCAAAACGGGGTGTTACAACCTCACAGTAGAACCAATGCTAAGATTTATAAACACCATTAAAAAATGGGTCTTATGTTTTTCAGTAAAACCAGAAAACTTGAAAGATTGCCCCTTGATTTAGCTGATAGAGTAAACCTATTACTAGTTTATGCTGGTGAGAAACCGGCAACCACTTTAGATTTTTGTCTTTCTAAAGATGGTGAACCTTTTATACAATATGATCTTGAACCACATCAAAGAATTAAAAAAGCAGAAAAAATTCTTAGTAGTTTGAAGCTTCCTTACCAACAAGGGGATATTATAACTTTAGGTGGCTATGCCAAAATAGAATTAATTAGTTTACATATTGCCCAAGAACAAAAATTAATTGATCTTTTAATCACTGCAAGATTGGATCTCGATCATTTTGAGATAGGGAGATTATATGGTTTTCCGAAAACATCTACCGAAGCGTTTTTAGGAATTAGGGAAAGAAATTATTCTACTAGATTGCGTGATGGAAATCCGGCTGGTTATTTTACTCCCTTTGTTTTTTCAGAAGATAATTGTCAGGAGGAATTCCGAACAACATCTTTACGTTGGCACGATACCATCAAGAGAATCGCCCCCAGAGTCTATGAAGAGATAAGGAAGAGTGAAAAGAGATTGAAGAGATATTGATTATAAATATTGCCGAAGCCGAAAGATTTCGCAAAAATTACCGGAGAATACATGGTTTAAAATAACCTTAAAATAATACCTCTTAAAATGTCAGCCATTGAAATAAAAACTTCCCCCATTGATGGTCAAGGTGTCTTTGCTCTCAGAGATTTTCTTAAGGGAGAAATTGTCATTGATTGGTCTAAATATTCCCGGATTCTTTCTTGGCAGGAATTCCTCAATTTGCCTGAAAAGGAAAAACAGTATGTGTCTTTCATTGATTCAAAATATATCCTTTTTCTGAAACCAGCTCGTTTTGTCAATCATTCCTGCCAAGCTAACACTAAAGTGCTAAATAATGCTGACGTGGCAGTAAGAGATATTAAAAAAGGAGAAGAAATAACTGCTGATTATAGCGCAGAAAATGCCCCCTTATTAAAATTCAAATGTCATTGTCAGAGTAAGAATTGTAAAGGATGGGTTAGATCAAAATAACCTCTAAACCGATAATTTTTCCTCTTTCATTTTCCCATTATCCTCTTTCTCAGTTAGATTTATAAATAGCAATGCTTAACCTGTGTTAAAACTGCGGCGAATAACTCATGAAAAAACGCTTCAAGATTCTGGTCCTTACCGACCATCTGACTCATTCTAAAGAGAGTTCAATCTATCCTTTACTCTGCGAGATGAGAAAGAACAAGCTCTGTTCTTCCATTGATGTTGCCAGTCGTTCGGTGGAAATAAATTCTTCTTTTTTCCACGAATATAAAACAACCCAGCTTCATGTTGCCGAGGCCAAACTTGATTACTGCTTTCATGAAGAAAGCAGTTTTTACAGCAGAAATACTCAGCTAAAAGACCTCCGGGATTATGACCTTATTTTTCTGCGGATCCCGCAGCCGATCAAGGCTAAATTTTTCAAGTTTCTGCTGAAAAATTTCCCTGAAGAAAGGATCATCAACAAACCTTCCGGCATCATTAAGACTGGTTCCAAGGAATATCTCACCCAGTTTCCTCAGTTTTGCCCGGAAACTAAACTCTGTCACAACAAAAAAGATGTCTTGACTTTCGCCAAAAAATTTCCCATTGTCCTTAAACCGTTTCGTTCCTATGGCGGGAAAGGTATTTTCAGGATTGCTGAGGATAAAGCCTTTGACCCTAAGAATCGTGAGATGCCTCTTAACGCTTTTCTTGACAAGCTGGAGAAAGTAGAATTTCTGGCGATGAAATATCTTAAGAATGTTACTCAAGGGGATAAACGCATCAATGTTGTTAATGGTAAAGTTGTTGGTGCTACCTTAAGGCTGCCCCCTCACAATTCCTGGATCTGCAACGTTTCCTCTGGTGGCAAGGCCAAGAAAACAAAATTGACTAAAGAAGAGAAGACCATGGCTAAGGAGATTTCTAAGATTCTTCTGGCGCAAGGGGTGGTAATTTTTGGTTTTGATACCTTAGTTGATGATGACGGCAAAAGAGTTCTCTCCGAAATAAATACTTTTTCTGTCGGTGGTTTTCCTCAGGCTGAACGTCTTTCTGGTGAACCTGTTATCAAGAAAGCGTCTGATCTGCTGTGGAAATATATTCAAAATATTTCTTGATTTAATTGAAAAAGTCGTCTGGGTCGTCAATTCTGGCGAAAATGTGATTACAGATGGGAATATTTTTGCTCCTGTCCCTGTCTTTCAGTCTTAGCAGAATTGACCTCTTGACCATGATGGTGAATTTTCACAGATCTTTTTTGATCACGCCAAGATGGATAATCCTTGATCCTGTCTGGTTGACCGGATTGACTCCTTTCCCGATGACGATGCCTTTTTCTGGCGCGGTATATTCAGCGATAATGTCGCCAAAAATATTTCTTACTAAAGCTATCTTCTTGCCTTCTTCTACAATTTCTCCTAATTGCGGCAGGGTGTTAAGGATTCCGCCATGTTCCGTATAGACCCAATAAGAATTTTCACAGATCACTGGCGGATTTTCTGCCAGGATGATTTCTCCCTGCAACATCTTCAGATGATTCAGCAAATTTACTATTCCAACATAAGATTCATGGATGACATCTTTCTGGAACAGATGCGGATCCCTTAATTCCAGAGTGATTGAAGCAATCCCTAAAGCTGAGGCTGATCTTCTTAATGTTCCTTCTGCCCCTTTAGTGTTCAGGATGATATCAGCATTCTGTAGTTCTGCCATCTTTTTGGTAAGCGGATTATCCAGGTCTGCTCGAACATAATACGAATTTACTCTGCCAAAACTTGCCGTGTGCAGGTCTACCAGATATTGAAAATGTTTGACTATCCTTTCCATGATCCGGTAAGCATAGATATCACTTCTGTTGCCGCCTCTCCTGCCCGGCATCTTATGGTTTAGATCAACTTTGTCATTGAACCTTCTTTCACAATTGAGAAAGCCAGGTATGTTTAATACTGGAACACCGACAACTGTTCCTTGTAATTTACTTACATCAATGTTCTGGAAAATTTTTTGAATTACTGGTATCCCATTGATCTCGTTGCCATGGATGGCTGCAACTAGACCTACCACCGGACCTTCCATTATACCTCGGGCGATAATTATGGGGATATACAGCGGCTGCCCGATGCCATCTGAAACAATATGCAACCAATAGCGAGAAATCTCTCCCCGCGGTGCATCTTCCAGATTAAGGGTATTAATCTTCTGGATTTCTTCCATATAATAATTAGCGCCGTTTCGCTATATAAATATTAGGAATCTTTATTTAGTCCTGCGTAAGATATATTAAGGAACTCACTTTTTTCTTGATTATGGATAATAAGAAACTAGGTATGGCTTTGCTGTTGATTGGTATCATTTTGGCCAGCATAACTTTGGTCATAAAGATTCAGGAAGATTCACTTATCAAAAAATTTGAAGCAGAGACCGGTTCCTGCTACCTTAACGATGCCACCTGCCTGCATGAACAGCAGAAGATAACTTACTATAGCATCGCTTGGGTTTTCTCGGCTATTCTCATTGCTTTGGGTGCTTATCTCTTTTTCTTTGAGAAATCACAGCAAGCCATCATCACTACTCTGGAAAGGCAGAATTACCTGCATTCAGAAGAAAAAAAATTTGAGATCCTGTTGAAAGGGCTTAACGATGATGAGAAAAAAGTCCTGCAGGCTGTCAGGGAACAAGATGGTATCACGCAGCAGACTCTCAGGTTAAGGACGGATTTACATAAATCAAAGTTATCCATCCTTCTTGAACAGTTAGAAAGAAAAAACCTGATTACCCGAAAAGATAAGGGAAAAACCAGGGAGGTTTTCTTAAAAATCAACCTATAAACGGTAATAAACGATTATTTTACACTTTCAGCCCACCTTCTCTTTTCAGTTTCAGGGCTAAATTATATCTATTTGCTAGTTTTACCTTGTTGTAGGAGGTTGACAATCATGAAAACAATAAATCTAAAGATTAAAGGCATGCATTGCAATAGTTGCAACGTATTAATCAGCGATGCTTTGGTCGATATTGGTGTTAAAAAGTGTACAGTAGATGTGAAAAAAGGAACTGCCATCATAGAATTTGATGAAAATAAACTAACCACCGAGCAGATCAAGTCTGCCATCAAGAAAGAGGGGTATGATGTCTTATGAGTATCGTCACAAAAAAATTGAAAACTAAGGGCATGACCTGTAATAGCTGTGAGAAGATCATCGCTAAGCAAGTCTTCAAACTGCCTGGAGTTGAAAAGGTCAATATAAATTATATTACCGAGAAAGCCGAGGTCGAATTTGATGATGCTCAAACAAATCTGAAAGAGATAAAAAAAGTGATTGAAGAGAAAGGATACCTCTGTGAAGAAGATAATGATCCTTCCAAAAATAATAAAACCAATTGGTTTGGTTGGGCTTTTGCCGTAATTGGGCTGGTTCTTGCAGCTTATTTTGCTTTCACTTTCTATGGGACGATTCAACTACCAGAAATTTCCGCTAACATGGGTTATGGATTGTTATTTGTTGTCGGTTTGCTTACCGGTTTTCACTGCATCGGCATGTGCGGCGGTTTTGTTGTTTCTTACACTACTAAAGGTATCAAGGAAGGTAAGAAACCACATAGATTGCATTTTTCCTACGCTCTGGGTAAAACACTATCTTACACTTTTATTGGTGCGGCATTTGGCTTATTAGGAAGTATTGTTGCTTTCACACCTGCAATGAGAGGATTTGCGGGAATTTTAGCTGGAATATTTCTGGTAGTCTTCGGATTAAAGATGCTTAATCTATTTCCTTGGTTAAGAAAACTGTCAATTAGGACTCCCAAATTTATTTCTAAGTTTGTGGGAACAGAAACGAAGAAGCATTCAAATCCTTTAGTAATCGGTTTACTTAACGGTTTAATGATCGCTTGTGGTCCGTTACAGGCAATTTACATCATGGCGGCCGGAACAGGAAGCATGGTTGAAGGAGCTAAACTCTTGTTTATCTTTGGAGTGGGAACCTTACCCGTCATGCTAGGTTTTGGTTACCTTACAAGTATAATCAGTAGGAAAGCAACTCATAAGATTTTGAAAGCTTCGGGAGTAATTGTTATCATCTTAGGTGTAATCATGATCAATCGTGGTCTTGCTTTAACTGGTACGGGTTATGATTTCAACTCATTAACCGCCTCTGTTGTGGGAGTAGAAGGTAATAATATCAATAATGGTAATATTGTCTTAAATAACGGCTACCAAGAAATAAGGATGGAAGTTAATCGTTACGGCTGGTCTCCAGATAAGTTTATCCTAAAAAAAGGTGTTCCCGTAAAATGGATCATCGATGGGAAAGAGATCAATGGTTGCAATAACGGGATACAAGTCCCTAAGTTAGGATTAAGGTTTAACATCAAACCAGGTGAGCAGGTAATTGAGTTTACGCCAACAGAGTCTGGGACAATCTCTTGGAGTTGTTTGATGGGGATGATCCCTGGTGTTTTTGTTGTTGAAGATAACCCTGCAGCAGAACAACAAAAATTAGATGACATCGCCCTTCCTGCTGGTGGCAGTTGCGGCGCTGGTGGTGCTGGTTGTGGCTGTGGTGGAGCCTGAATTTAAAATTTCAGGAGAGGTATAAAAATGAGAAAAATAATTGTAGTGGTTTTGCTTACTGCAAGTTTACTCTTAGTTGGCTGTGCAAATAGTGGGCCTAGTCTTTATGATAGTTTCGCCCAATGTTTGACGGAGAAAGGAGTAACGATGTATGGTACTGAATGGTGCCCTCATTGCAAGAATCAAAAAGCTGAATTTGGCAATTCATTTCAGTACATAAATTATGTTGATTGTGATAGAAGTAGAGAGGTCTGCGATAATGCTGGTGTAGAGGGTTATCCTACCTGGGATATAGATGGTCAAAGCTATGCCGGTGAACAAAGTCTTGGCAGGTTGTCTTCATTGTCGGGTTGTCCATTAGCTAATGTACTAGAGATTTAATTGTTAATTTTATTATTTTGATTATTATTTTTATTATTTTTCCATAAGAATCTGCTTACAATTATAATGAATAATAATAGTAAGATCATTCCTAAAAGATTTGCATATTGCCAGCCCATCAATTTATTTTGGATAGAATAAAAATAGGGTTTTGTTCCTAAAATATCCCAATTATTGACTATAGATGTTCCTTTATAGATTACCATTACTACTCCAATAATTATAAATAGAATCCCTGAGATTAAATTTGTAGAATGAATTTTCCATTTTTTTATGCCCATCTGAATTACAAATAATTTCCCCCTAATTAACTTACTTTTAGAAAGATTAAATTTATCATAAAACATTGACAAAATAAAAAGTGGGACCAAAATACCCAATGAATAAAAAAATAATAATAATGCAGAATACCCAATATTCCCCAGTATTGCTCCCATTCCTAGTATTCCAGCTAGGATTGGTCCTAAACAAGCAGTCCAACCGGCTGCAAAAAATATTCCTAGTAAAAACGTACCTGGCACATCATTACTTAGTCTGCTATTTAGTTTAATGAAAGAAGAAAACCCTTTCCCTAGCAAAGATATTACTCCTAAAAAAATGATAAAAAGACCGGCTATAGTTACTAGCCAACCACTCTGTAATATTGATAAAACTTGTGAGCCAATAAATCCAGCAATAACTCCCATAGTCACAAAAACTAATGAGAACCCTAGAAAGAAGATTCCTGTCATTTTAGTAATATTCTTTTTTTCTTTAAATGTGTAGGAAAAATAAGCAGGAAGGAAAGGTAAAATACAAGGAGATAAAATGCTCAGTACTCCAGCAACAAAAGCAATCAAAAAAGATATTTTCAAAGAAAAATTTGCTGTGCTTTCATTATTATAATCAATTATCTTTTGCATTCCTATTGGTAATTCTAATTGGGATGATACAGAAGTTGTTAAAATAAGAGCGAGAAATAAAAAAAAAATTAAGAACAAAAAATATTTTTTAGGTTTCATATGACATTTATTATTACTATCTAACTTGATACAGTTGTAGTTTCTCCAATAATTTTGTCACTGTTCAAATCATGGTATATGATTCCTTCTCCTAAATTTCCCACATTTCTTAAGATATATGTTCCATCATCTTCTATGGTTCCGACTTGCTGCCACAACTGCTCAAAATCAGTATAGGCATTTAGATCTCCAGTTAGGATAACTGTGGGAACTTTTTCCAAAAGGTACTTGTTTTTTAACTTAACTCCCTCTACAGAATTAATATCCACTATTTTTTCATTCAAGATTGCAAAACCAATCTGGGAGAAAATTTGTTTATGTATATTAACATCATAACAGCTAGTACACTTCGTGTCCGATATCATTGTTAAATCAACCAATCCTCTAATCTTCCCTGTGTTCACCTCAGCATATGGTGCAAGACTTTCAAAGATATAGTACCCATTTTTTTTAGGGATTTTCGCTTGTTTCATTTTTTCAACAAAAGGATATACTTCAATGTCATCTGAAATAAGAAACACCGGCAGTTTTTGGATATTTAACTTTTTAATCCATTCTTGTGCTTTAGTGTCTGATTTTTCTAACATTTTTTCTTCTTTTACAACCACTCCAGATTGTGTTAAGGTATCTGGGATAGAACTTAAATCTCTACAAGCTGTACAAGAAGAATCTTTGATCAAGGTTGTATAAACTAATCCTATTGTTTTTCCTGTTTTTGTCTCAGTGTAAGGCGGATTTAGTTTACTAAATATCAACACATTATCTATTTTTTCCATGTCTTTAATATTTAATTTATCAATTTCCCCAGAAATAATGATTGTCGGAACACTTTCAATATTATATTTATCAATAATCTCTTTTGTTATCTGAGAGTTAAACTCTAACTCTTTCTCTTCTGTTATATTTACATTGCTCTTTTTAAGAGAATCAACTATTAATGAAATATCAACACAATCTGCACATTTTTGATTATTTATTGTTATCAATTGTATTTTAGCTGGTGTTGCTGCTTCTTTTGCTTCAACTATTTTTCCATTTATCATGCTTCCTAAAGGTATGGTTTGAATAATATTAAATGTAACAATAAGTATTAAGATTATACTTAATACAATGAAAATTTGAGGGTATTTTTTTTCTGAAATATTAATTTTATCATTGTGATTTACTGAACTATTTTTATCGTGAACTACACTACTTTTTTTTTCCATTTTTTATATCCTCCTACAAATAAAAAAATAAAAATTAAACTGTATTAATTAGCACCCTCCAACCATCTGTGGTAAATTTGGGATGCTTTTTGGCACTGCTTCATTTTTTTGTGCAGAATTGCTTGCAGAAGTTGTTGATGCACCAGAATTGGCTGAATTAATTGTTAACTTTCCTTCGCTAATAGTACTTTTCAACCCATTCAATTGCACCGCTTGTACAGTTGAGACTAAGATTAACACTGCTAGTAATACCATTAAAATTGTTGTTTTTTTCATTTTATTTAACCTCCATTTAATATTTACATCCTGTTAAGGATGAAAATCTTTCAAAACTTTGTACTTTCTCATACCATTTATCCTCAATTACCCAGGTAGGCCTTGTTTTTATACCTTCAAGTAGAGATTCATCACGATAGTCAATGTACTTAAACGATTTACCAAACATATTTGCTTGAGCTTGTGTGTATTTACACCATTTTATTGCGCCATACATCACCACTCCTTTTTCGGTTAGACATTTTGCAAAATCATCATAATCTCCTGGTGTCAGGTAGTATGAAGTAGTAAATCCTCCAACAAGAAGAAAAATCATCGCAAGTGAACCATAAGTTATTATTGCGCGTTTATTCTTCTTCCTTTTCTTTTCAACTTCATGTTTTTGAAACATCTCTTGCCTTTCTTGTTGTTGATCATTGCGATGATTATGCCCCTGAAAATTATTTTTTCCTTTCATCTTTAGTCTAAACCTCTATCTTTAACCACCACAACCGCCACCTATTGGTCCTGAAGGTGCTGTTCCTCCTGCTTGCCCTGTAGTGCAACCAACAACTACTAAGGCAGTAATAATTAAAAGTGCAATAAAAAATATTTTTTTATTAATACGATAGCTAATTTTCAAAAAATTCATTATTCCTCTCATTTTTAACAACCTCCAACCATTCCTGGTAATTCTTTTAATGAAGAAACATCTCCCCCAGCTAAACTTGCTCCTAACTCAATCATATTCTTCGGGAAAAATAATGTTTTCCATTTCATTACTTCTCTTAAGATCTGCCCATCGCTATAATCTGTGTAAGCTGAGAGATACATTGCAACTGAAAGTAGAGCTGGATTATGCTGACATCCACAAGCAGAATTACCTTTATTATCTATCCCAATTGGTCCTACGCCACAACAATATTCGCAAGAAATTCCTACTGGTTTAGAAGCCAGATTCATGAATCTTTTGAAACCTTCAGGATTATTCCGTTCAACTTCTGCTTTTAATCCTCGATACATCTTACTTAGGGTATCTAAACTTGCTACCGGATCGTCAAAACTAACTCCTAATGTTTCTCCATAATCTGGTGTTCCTGTTGGAAACATGATAGTCATGGCATCTTCTGCAGTTTTAATCTGATCTACTGGGAATACTGCTGCAATAGTGTGACCAGTAGACTTTAGAGAAGATATGTCAATATTGTCTAAGCCGCCATTTGTTAAACTAATATCCTTGGGGCCATAATTTAGATTAGTGCTAACAGCTGCAGAAACACCATTGATTTGAAATTGATTAAATGAAATTATTGCTACTGCTATAATCAGTAATACCCACAATGATCTACCAACACTGTTTTCTTTATTTTTATCTTTATACCAGTTATGTTCGGTTTTGTGTCCTTCCTTAATTTCATTTTCTAAGTCCATCCTACTATGTTCTTTTTGTTTATGTTCATAGTTATCATTTTTTTCACGGTTATGTTCTAACTGTTTTTCCATTTTATTTTCCTCCTTATTCTAATCACAACAATGTTCCAATTTTTCTTCTATTTTTTTGATTTCTTCACTATATTTGCTATAGTTCTCCTTCCCATATTTTTCGCTTCCATTATTTTTTTCATTGAGTGAAGCTAAGATGTAAATCAGGAGAAATATACTTATCATTAATATCATCCAGAAAACCAAAGTGTATATTTCAGATAATAATAAGTACACAAAAGAAGTACCTAAGATCATTATTATTATTTTTAACCAGAGCAATTTTTCCTTTCTAGCTTCTTTAATTTTCTTTTCAAACGTGTAAATTATTCCCACAACACTACCACCCATCAATATGCCCATCAGCAGATTATCAATAATTATATTTGCAAATTTTAAAATCAGTAAAGTCATCCAAGTTAAACTTACAGCTGTACAGACAGCACATATTTTTATCTTAAGTTTCTTCTCTATTCTATTTTTTGAAAATACAACTAGTAAAAACAAACCTAACATTTCCAGTAGTGCCAAAATAATTGTTTGTGCCATTTTAGATAAACCAAAATAGGATTACTAGACCCAAAATAATCATCACAACCCCTAAAATTAACCTCATCATTTTACTTCCAGACTGCTCCCATTGAGTAATTTTTTCAGTGGATTTTTTATTTGACGCTATGGCCAGTATGATTATTAACGGCATTACAAACATGATATTGTAGATAATCAGGTAGATCATACCTTGTGCATATGTTGTTTTTGCCGCTAGCAATCCCACAACTGCAACATAAATTCCTCCCGAACAGGGAAAAGTACATAATCCAACTAAGAAACCTAAGACTAAGGCTGCTGGTATTGTTGACTTATACATCCACTTTTTCAGATATTCTTTTGAAAAAGATGGTATCCCCAGATTAAGCTTCTTCTTTGGAAATAGGTAACCCAAAATGCTGATTACTCCCAGAGTAATCATTAAATAAGCACTAATTTGGGCCATAAGGTGGGGATTCCCAGTAAAAATGAATGCTTTGATTAAACCAATTCCAATCAGGATGTATGCCAAAAAGATAGCAAAGATGTAAGCAACACCCATTTTCAGGATATTTGCTTTAGTTCTTTTAATGGTGTAAAGGAAAGAGATAAACAGCAACAATACTGCAAAAGCACAGGGATTGATACCATCTAAGAATCCGGATGAAACAATCAATGGTAACATCTTACCAAAGTTCCAGGAACTCTTGTAGGTATTAGCTGGTTCTTCTAAGTTATCTTTATTTTCTTTGAACCATTTAAAATATTTTGTAATCGGTGTATCGATGGTATATTCCTGTGCTTCTCCTTTAAATCCCCAGGCAAAATAAGATTTAGCTTCCTTCATTTCATCTTGTAATACTAAAATTTTATCATACTCTAAATTTTGAGTCAATAAATCCAGAACTACTTGTTTTGGGACATGTCCCCCTAACACAATTTTGTTATCAATAAAAACAATAAAATGTCCTTGAAGTTTTGGTGGAATGTTTAATCTCTTATTTAATTCATTAAGTACCACCCGGTTTTTTTTCTCATTGATATAATCTTTTTTGATGATATTTTTAATCCCCGTCTCTTTTAAAATAGGGACCAGTTCTTCCATAACATACATCGCACACATTCCACAGGCTTCATTGTAATATATAACCGCAGTTTGAAAACCTTCTTGTTCTTCTGCTAATGCACCAGGGATGAGATTCCCCAGTAATAGAATCGTAAAAAATAATATCCCTATTTGTTTAATTTTTTTTGAATTCATTTTAATTCCAGTTTTAATCTTATTTTGTTCCATCCTACTTATCCACATTAGATGAAGGAAGTGAATTTCCTACTAAGGTAAGTTCCACTTCTTCATTTTTAGGGTCATTACTTTTTACATAAACAACTCTTTCCATTTTGCCTATCAAGTCTGGATGAATTGAAGGGTCATAGGTTACTGTTAGTTTTGTGGTTTCTCCTAGAGAAATTATCTCATCGTCAACTTCTGCCTTTGTACATCCACAGGAAGTACTTACAGAATAAATCTCTAAATTCTTTGAACCGGTATTTTGTACATAAAATTCTTCTATTCTTAATCCCTCATCAGGATTAATATTTCCTAAATCAAGAAATGTTTCACTTAATTTAATACTTGGGGCTTCAACTTGATCAACACACCCTACCAAAAGAAACAGGGATATTACTGTTAGAGATAATAGTGAATACTTATTTTTAATCAACTTGATTAACATATATTCTCACCTCTTTTCTTGAATCCCTTGGATCATTTGATGTGATGTAAATTGATCTTGTTACAGAACCCCTCATTGTTTTGTGAACATTTGGGTCATAATAAATTTTTAACTGGGCATTATCACCGGGAGGGATAACCAGTTCAAATTTTGTGGGATTAGTCCCATGATTTGCCATGCTAAATCTGGGACTTTCTTTACCTTGATAGACTAAAGTAGCTGAAGTACAAGCACATGAAGTATCCATTCCCTTGATGATCAGGTCATTTTTTCCTTCATTTGAAATCATCACTTCTTTAGAAACTGCACCTTGTGATTGGCTTACATCACCAAACTCAATCAAACTGCTACCCAGGATAATAACTGGCGCATCTTCTTTTGGGGTTATTTTCAAGTAGACTAAAACTATAATTACTGTCAATATTACAACAGCAATCACATATTTTTTTATTTTCTTTTTTTCTTTCGAGCTAAACTTATTTTTTACTTTCTGTGGATGCTTAGATCTATTATGCATCTCTAAAGCTTGTTTGTCATTAAATTCTCTTTCACAAATTTCACATTTGGTCATTTGATTACCTCTAAGGTACCTGTGTTAATTCAATCTTCACTTTTTTCTGTGGATTATAGGGGTCATTAGAACCGATAGTCACTTCTCTAACAATTCTTTGTTTCAGTTGTTTCTGTATTCCATGGGCTAATGAATCATAAGTTACTTCTAATTGAGCAGACTCACCAGGTGGGATTATTACTTCATAATCATCTGGATTTTTACCATGCATACTCATACCAAAATTGGGTCCTTTGTTATTTTGATAGATTATTCTCGCTGAAGTACACATACAGGAAGTATCTAGGTATTCAATAATAAGATCTCCTTTACCTGTATTGGCAATATCAAAAAAAGTTGAAACTGTACCATCTTTTTGACTGATTGTACCAAGATTCCTTGTTCCAGGTTCAACCTTAATTGTAGGTGCTAATTCTAAATTTATAACATTTCCAGAAATTTTGTCTTGGTTGTTTTTATGAGACCATGTATTATATAAAGAGATAAATGTCGCAGATATTAATACCAGCACTAACAAACTCACAAAAGCCAGGATTATTCGTTCAAAATTCAAACCAGTTAGTTTAAACTTCAGCCCTTGCAGTTTCTTATGCATTTTTTCTTTCATAACTATTTCAAGGAGAACCCGATATTTAAACAAGGAGAAATGATAGTGAAAAAATAGGGAACATTTATAAAATTCTTCCTTCGTTTAACCATAGTGGCCATTAACAAAGAAAAAATCTTAAAAGACAATAAGCTAATTTTAGTAGTTTTAGTTTCTTTAGTAATCGTTGGAGTGGTTATTTTTACAAATATCGTTTCATTCTCTAAAATAGAAAGTGTCATTATTAGCCAACTTAAAGACAATCAAATGACTAAGACGGAATCTGCGGCTCTTCAAATAGAAAACCATGTGTTACAAGTAAAAAATGAATTGGCGACATTGAGCAAATTTCCTGCAATGAATTCATTAAATGTGAACGTGTGTAGCGGGGATATGAAGATTATCCATCAGAACATCGAAGGTAAGATTAATTCATTATTAAGGGTGGATAAATACGGACAAATTATTGAATCCTCTGAAGAGCAATATCGTGATTACCTTGGTTTAAATATTAGGGAAAAAGACTATTTTAAAATTCCTATAGGAAATAATGAACCTTTTATCGCAGGGATAATCCAACAGGGGGAAAATCAACACATCATCATTTCAACACCACTTTTCAAGACATCTTCATATACCCCTTACCCTAACCATCAGGAGGAATTTGAAGGGGTTCTTTTAAGTATCATTGAACTTAGTTACCTTTACAATCTTTATCTTCATCCTATATTAAATGAAGAACAAAATTATTTTATTTTGGTTAATCTTGACACCAATGAAACTTTACGTAAGAGCGAGGAGATTGGCAATTTTTCTGAGCTACCTTCTTATTTACAAGAAACAAAAGATGGGTTAAACCTTATTGCCGATGTTAATGGCTTTGGACAGACAATAATTACTTCTTCCAATATAATTTTAGGGAAAGAAAGATGGGCCTTAGTCCTTCTTACTCCTTTAACAAATATTGGGCAGGAAATAGTTTCAGTTCAAAAAAGGCATCTCTTTAGTTTAATTTTTGTTATTTTAGTGGTAATAGCAACATCATTTTTCACTTTTTCCTTATATAGGTCTAAAGAACAAGTTCAATCAAAATTAGATAAAGCCAAGGTAACTCTAGATAAATTGGGTATAAACATTGAACTAGAAGAAGAGAAATATAATCAAAGTGATATTCATCTTGATCCAAAACAAATTTACCTAATTAAAGAAGATGATGACAACCAAGCTTATGAGTTATTTATTGGTTCCTTAAATCGTGGTTTTGCTGGTTTAGGTATTGTTCGGGAAAATCCTCAGGAAGTTAAAAGGAAATATAACCTTGAAAAAACATCTTTCATTTGGTTGAGTAAAAATAAAGTTGGGGATCAGCCTTGTGAAACCAATATCGATAATTTGACAGGATTGGTTCAGGAATTTATTTCAAAAAGTAAAAAAAGTGTCATCTTGATAGATCGGCTTGATTATATAATTAGTGAAAATGAGTTTAGTGAAGTTATAAAAAAGATTCATGAAATAAAAGATTTAATTTCATCTAATGAGGCAATTGTAATCTTTTCTCTCAATCCAGGATTAGTTGAAGAAGCACAGTTCAAAGCAATCGAGGCTGAAACTATTGACCTCTATGGAAAACATTTAAGGAAAAGAGTTGAGCTTACTACCCTAGAATTGGACCTTCTCAAACTTATCAATGAAGGGAATATATCAAATAAATTGATTTCTTACAAAGACATCACTAGTAAATTCAAGATTACTAAACCAACTACCCGAGTAAAAATAAATAAATTACATGGATTGGGGTTAATACAGATTGAACCAAGGGGACGGTTTAAATCTCTAAAAATAACCTCTGCTGGCAGGAAAATTATTGATTAATTTTGATTAAGTTTGACTCATAATCTATTAACTGGTTTGCACTTAATTAAACGGAAGATAATTTGTTAAATTCTTATTAAATTCTTATTAAATTCTTATTAA
>Ga0210057_1000285_pt1 | contig 86453 bp, 89 predicted proteins | sample CryGeyCG2114_010_2_FD_183968 | JGI IMG/M metagenome (GOLD analysis project Ga0210057, IMG submission 183968) | Groundwater microbial communities from aquifer - Crystal Geyser CG10_big_fil_rev_8/21/14_0.10 (SPAdes) (version 2) | ecosystem: Environmental > Aquatic > Deep subsurface > Groundwater ... | reverse complement strand
AAACGCCGGTACCAAGACCTTTGGCGGACTTTCACAAGGAGGCAATCGAACTAGCGGCTTTTCAAAAGAATCTCACCTTGTTGATAGCCGACTACAACAATGACCCAGCCCAAGCAATTTTAGCTCTAAACGAAACACGCACAGCAGAACAAGAAATTCAGGGTCTTCAAAAAAGTATGCAAATATATTTTGACAATCTTTAATGATTAATTCTGCCTTCAAAAAATCCCTGATAGTATTCTTTACTGCCTCGATCGCGCTCTCTGGCTTTGTAGCCCCAAAAGCGAAGGCTATTACTGTTTCCGTCATCTCTCAGTCACCAGACATCCTTGGTGTGCTCAGTGATATATTAGCCGCAAACAATGTTACTGCAGCCGCCACAACAGCAGAGACCAACCAAAGTATATTCGAGTGGAGCCAGCAGGTTATTTTAGAGGTTCTAAAAAAGAGGCTCCTGGACGAAATGGTTGATGATGTTATCCAGTGGATTCAAAACGGAGATGATCCAAGATTTGTTACTGACTGGGAAGAGTTTTTGAAAGACGCAGGGAACGCTGCGGTGGGGGACTTTGCTCAAGAGCTAGGCTTGGGTTTTCTTTGCCAACCCTTTTCTACTCAACTTCAGGCCGCTCTTTTCCCGGTGGAAAGATTTTCTAATGCCATCTCCTGCACCCTAGACGATATTGTCGCCAATGTAGAAAACTTTTACACCGACTTTGAAGAAGGGGGCTGGATTGGCTATCACAGCGCCTGGGAACCACAAAACAACTTCTTTGGCGCCTACTCCATCGCCTATAGGGAAAAATTTAATCGTGCTGTCAGCGCTCAAGCTGCCGCCAGCTCAGAAGCTCAAGCCGGCGATGGCTTTCTCTCCACTAAGAGTTGTGATGAGAGCCCACTTCGCTCCACCCCCGACATTGATGACGATGGTACTCCCGGCGACTACAACTGCCAAATCACCACCCCCGGATCCATTGTCGGCGACTTAGTTGAAGATGCGGTTGGGGTAGACTTTGACTACATCGTCAATGCCCGAGACCTTAAGGCTTATGTAGCCGCCATCACCAACGCCCTCATTAACCGCCTCATTCGCGAAGGTATTGGTGGCCTTAGCGGTCTTTCCACCAACTCCAACCCCGGTGATGATTTCCTACCGGTCTCTCAAGACAACCCCTGTGCCACCCTCACCGGCGACTCCTACGACATCTGCATCAGCTACATCGGCACCCTAGACCAAAGCCTTGATTTCATTAAGGACGCTAGGATTGAACAGATTGTCCGCGCCATTACCCCCCGCCAAGAGCTAATTGAACTGCTTTCGAATAAAAGAGAGATTTTAAGCCAGCACCTTTCCTTGCTGGCTGCGGCCAAAGACGCAGACTCCTCTTGCGCCAGCCTAGAAAGAATGGCCAAAGTTCAGTCTGATGTTGCCACCCTAGATATCCGCATTGACCTCTTTGGCTCCGAACTTCGCACCCTAGAAGCGCTAATGGCCGTAATTGAGGAATCTACGGATATTGCGGAAATTTCCACCGCTATCGCCTCCTTCGAAGATGTCGCCACCAGCACCGCCACAATCCAGGCTGAGCTCAACGACCCCGATAGCTCAGTTTCCGCCTTAGAAGAGTCCTTGGAAGATGAAGCCGAGGAATTAAACCAATGCATTAACGCTAACTCATAATGCCTTTCTTGAACTACAAAAAAATCATCCTCTCCCTCCTGCTTATCGCCCTAGTGTTTAGTTTTGTGGCTCCAGTTGCCTTAGCTCAAGATCAGGCCGCTCCAGATCAACCCGGGGGGGCTGCGGATTCAGAGGGGGCTACAGCTTCAGGAGATGGTGGCAACCCTCCTCAAAGAAACCCGAGCGGGAGCGGTGTTGGAGACGACCAAGGAGCGGGCGTGGTTAGTCTAGGATCACGTTTTGCGGAGTTTAATTTTGAGTTCAAGGAATGCGGTGGAAACCCGCTAGAGAATATAGCGTGTAACTTCTGGATAGCTCTTAAGGGCTTCTTGCTTGATGTTCTTCTCTTAATTGGCCGCTTCTTCGCCTTTGTTCTTGAGGGGGGCACTGCCTTAGTTTTAATGGCTATGAGTGTCGGTTACGACGTTCTTAACCTACCCATCGCCTCTAAGGGTTTTCAGATCACCCTTAGTATAGCCAACCTTGGTTTTGTCGTCGCCATCATCCTCGCTGCTTTTGGCACCATGCTGCGTATCAAAGGGTATGCAATAAAAGATATTTTAAAAAACCTTATCATTGCCGCCCTGCTAGTCAACTTCAGTTTCCTTATTGTTGGCGCCATTTTGGACGTATCTAATGTTGCTAGCCTAGCTATGACCACAGACATCAGCTCACATAAAATCGCTGATTCACTTGACCCGCAAAGCCTTATTATCGCTTTCGGCGCCGAAGAATACCAAACTAATGCCATTGAAAACGCTGTTAGGGCTGGACATTACAAACAGTACAAAACCGTCTCTGACGATGAAGATGATTCCATCTTGGAAGACGCGGTTGAGACGGGTCTCGATATAGTAAATTTTGCAACCCTTGGTCTTAATCCCTTAACCAAGCTCGCTAGCGACTATCTTGAAAATGAGAATGAAAACACGAAAAGAGATGTATTCGTCATCACCGACGACAGCGAGGGCTCAGACCTCTACCAAAAAATAATTATTGGGCTTATTTTTACCGTCATCTCTACCGCCATCCTTGCCTTCACTCTACTCACCGTTGGTCTAATGTTGATGGTGCGCAACATGTGGATCGTTATGTTGGTGGTTCTAATGCCTCTAGCTTGGGCTGCTTACGTCCTGCCCTCCTTTAGAAAAGAGTTCTCTAAGTGGTGGAAGAACTTCCTTGAATGGGCATTCTACCTACCCATTGTCGCCTTCTTCCTGCTACTAGGGGTTAACACCCTAGAGGCTGTTCGCGCCCTCGGGTTTGTTCCTCGTAACGCTACCTCCACCCCCCTTTCCTCAGAGGTTATATCTATCATTTTCCAATTATCCGTCATAGTCTTGTTCTTTTTGGGCGCTCTTAAGGCAGGAAGATCCATTAGCAAAACTGGTACCGCCATGGCCATCGGCCTTGTTGGTTTCGGATTGGGACGAGCTCGTTTTGGAGGAAGATTGGCTGGGAGGACAACAAAGGCAGCGGGGGAGGGAATCAAAACCCTTGGCAAGAAAGCTCCGGGGGGTAAGCTTACTACCGGCATCGGCGCCCTACTGGGCGGAACACTTAAGTTGGCGGGCAGCACAGGAGAAAAAGCAGTTAGTGGAACCAGCTCCGCCCTTGGAGCCGGCTTTGGCGCAAAACCCAGCGAAGGCGGAGCTTGGGGTAAGGTGGAAAAGGCAACTATCGCTGGCCTAGATAGAACCCAAGAGGCTTTCGCTGGTAAACGACCATTTCCGTTTGTCGGAAAAGACGCCAAGCAAAGAAAAATTACCAAGATATTCAATGACGAATTTAAGGACAAGGAAGCTGATGAACTTCTAGCTCTTCAAAAACAGGCTAGTAAATGGTCTCCAGAAAAACAAGCCGCCTACGCTCTCGCCCTACAAAAGAAAAAGGAGACTTGGGGTCAAATCACCGATGCTGGTCTTATGCGCTCGCTCGCAGCCAACGCCCGCAAGTTTGGCATGAACACTACCGCATCCAATTTAGAAAAGGAGTTTGGGAAGAACAACCCCGTCTTTTCTGCATTGGCTAAGGCTGGAGACGATCTGCGTAAGGCTAAGGTAGAGGGAGACAAAACAAAGATCGCGACCGCTGAGACCAATTTAGAAAAAATGCAGTCTATGTTTGATGAGTTCGCTAAAGCCCAAAAAACCAAAACCCCAATAGACTACGATGCTCTAGACAAAGACGCTAGGGCCTACTTTGAAAATCATCTCCAAAAACTTAATGCCGATACTCTTTCTGAGGTCTCTATCGCCGCCCTAGAAAAACAGAGCGAGGGTTTGGCTGATGCCTTCCTTAAGCAGGTCATTAAGGTTAAGGGTGCGGTTAATAAATTGGCTAGTAAGTCTACGGTTGATCAAGAAGCCGTCCAAGAACGTCTCAGGACTATACTTGATCGAGATTATGCCAGTCGCTTTACTGATATCGCAGTCAAGGACACACATGAATTTCTCACCGAAGATACAAAAACCATCCATGACTATATTAGAATGGCTATTAAGGGTCTAGATCCGGTTGCTGATAAAGTAAAAATTAAAGAACTTTCTGAGATGCGCGATATCGCAACCGCTTTTAGCCGCCTAGAGCAAACAGTGGGTAATCCTTAGTTTAAATTAACTTTCTATGCTCAAACTCCAACCCGTAAAAGACTTCTACGCTCTGCCCGAAGCCATCCGCAACTGGCTTACCTCCGACGAGGTGGTAGATCAAATAGTTAAACTCAACTCCCACTATCGTGCCCGTGGTCCCAAGCTTCGGGTTATTCCAGATGCGATTTCAAGTGTGGTACTAACCTTAATTAGACCAGAGCAGATCAATCAATACATTCATGACCGAACAGCTCTTCCACCTTCTGAGATTGAAAAAATTGTTTATATTATTAAGCATAAAATTCTCGCCCCGTTAGAAGATGGTTTAAAAAACATCCAAGGTGTTGATATTGGAAAAATTCCAGAAGTTGAACAAAGCCCGTCTTCTTTAGCCCCCTTAATAACATCGCCTAGCAAACCAGCCCCAATTTCAGTTAACCCACCTCAAGTACCAACAGCAGCCGCAACTTTCCAGCGCCCTGGGGGATCTCTTGGTGCAATCAGCTCTGGCGGAGCCACTGCACAACTCGGCGACGACGACCAACAAATTGAAGAAGGCCAAGCGCCCACACAACAACAAACCCAGCAACCGCAACAGCCGCGCCAAGCCACAGCTGGTATGCCCCAACAAGCATCTGGGGGAGGGGGCGGCAATTTTAGTGATGGAGAAAAGATCCAAGACGTCCGTAGGTCCACATCGACACCCTCCGGTGGGACACCAAGTACAGTTAATAGCGCCCCTGGTCAAAGCATCCCTTATGGAAAAATGCCAGCCATGAGCCAGCCAAGCGCCCCGCAAAAACCTATGAGCGCCTTTGATCGCCTTTTCTCACGCCGCAAAAAAGAAGGTGATCTTGAGAGGGGTGGGAAAAAAGCCAAAGAAGTAGACGACCTCGCCGATGCAAAGGAATTAAGAAAGAGAATTGAGGGAGGCAAGGCCCCAGTCCAATCAGAAACACCCAAGCCATTTATGCTTCACGAAGAAAAGCCAAACATTTCCGAGCAGGCATCGGTCTCTAGTAGAGATTTTTCCTTTGAGCTCCCCGACAAACCAGCGGCCCAGCCAGCACCCAAACCCCCAGCCCAACAACCAGCTCAGTTTGGAAACTATTTCCAAGGATTAACCAAACAAGAAGCCGATAAACCCCCAGTAGTATCTAAGACCGAGCCAGAAAAAACCCGAGTAGTCCACTACAGCGCCTACCGGACTTTATTGGGTGACGACACACCCGATAAAGAGAAGTAGGAATCAAGAATTATGAATTATGGACAAGAAAGAAAAGATTAAAAGTTTTACCGATTTAAACGCGTGGAAGGAGGGACATAAATTAGTATTGATGATTTACTCAACAACAAAAGGATTCCCAAAAGAAGAGCAGTTCGGCTTGGTTGGGCAGATAAAAAGAGCCGCTGTCTCCATAACCTCTAATCTTGCTGAGGGATTTAGCCGTCTATCATATAAAGACAAAGTTCACTTTTATTCTATGGCCCTTGGCTCACTTACAGAAACCCAAAATCAGATTTTAATAGCCCGCGACGTAAAGTATGTAGATGAGGCCACTTTTAGGGCAGTTGCAGACCAAATGGTCGTCTGTAGTAAATTAATAAATGGGTTAATTAAAAGCTCCCGGAACATAATTCATAATTCATAATTCATAATTCTATATTCATAATTCATAATTCGGTATCCGTAATTCATAATTCTATATTCATAATTCATCACTAAATGCAGTTTCAAGTACCACAATTTATTGAGCTAGAAGATAAGATTGTTGGCCCACTCACTCTTAAACAATTCTTCTTTGTCGCCGGAGCTGGATTTTCTAGCTTTTTATTATTCTTTGTTTTCCAAACCTGGCTTTGGTTAATTTTCACAGCCGTCCTCGGTACGCTCGGAGTTTCGTTTGCTTTTATAAAGTTTAATGGTCGGTCAATGTTGATCACGATTTTGGCTGCATTGAAGTATTTTTGGCAACCCAGATTTTACCTATGGCACAAAGAGTTGGCCATCCAAGAACTCCCAACCATCCCCGACATTAAACTAGTCCGCCAGCAGCGCCAAGAGGAAAAACCTTTAGAGGGTTTATGGCAAAAAATTCATACCACCACCCAACCAATTAAAAACCGTGAAAAGTTCTCCTTAAACCTATTCCAAAAAGTCGCCGAACCTATTGAGCAATTTGAGGTACAAAGAAAAACGACTGGTGATAGACGGGTTTATAAGCGCATTGATTATCGCTAGCGTGTTAAAATATAACTTATGGCTGAACCAAAAAACATAGATAGAAAAAATACTCTTCCCACGCAAAATTTTGTTAATTTGCGAGGAGTTAAAGAAGGGGTCTTGGTGTTGGCCAATGGAGCCCTTCGCCAAATTCTAATGGTGGGAGGGGTTAATTTTGATCTTAAATCTGAAGAAGAAAGAGACGCCATTATTTATTCCTACCAAAACTTTTTAAATTCTCTAGATTTTTCTATCCAGATCTTCACTCATTCCAGAAAGATTAACATCGATAAATATATAGAAGGCCTAAACCAAAGAGAGCTCAAAGAGTCCAACCCGCTTCTACGCAGCCAAATAACGGAGTATAGAGAATTTATCCGTGCCTTCGTTTCCGAAAACGCCATCATGCAAAAAAGCTTTTTCGTGGTTGTTCCCTACGATCCAGTCCAACTACCTGAAGCCGGCAAAAAAGCCACAAAAAAGATCTTTACTTTTCTTTCAAAAGAAAAGACCAGCCCGATAATTAAAGGAGAGGAAGAGCTTCACATCGATCAATACCTCAACCAAATCAGCCAAAGGACTGACCAGGTGGTCTCCGGGCTCAACCAAGTTGGCCTTCGCGCCGTGCCTCTTAATGATGATGAAAGTATCGAATTGTTTTACAACCTATACAACCCAGAAACCACTGAGAAAAAAGGCATGACAATAGCTAACCCATCCGAACAACTATGAATCAAGAATTAAAAAACATCATTGCCCCCTCCGCGATTGAGGTTAATCCAAACTTTATTAAGATAGGGGACAAATATGCAAAGACTATCTTTGTTTTTTCCTACCCGCGCTATTTGGCTACTGGTTGGTTTTCTCCGATTGTTAACTATCCCGGCCTCTTAGATATAAGCATCTTTGTCCACCCAATCGAAACTTCGCAAGCCCTTAAGAGCTTGCGCCGCAAAGCCACCCACATTGAGGCTCAATTAATGGATCAGCAAGAAAAAGGCTTAATCCGCAGCCCGATGCTTGAAACGGCCCAACAAGACATCGAGTCTCTTCGTGACTCCCTACAACAGTCGCGCGAAAACCTTTTCCGAGCTGGTGTTTATATCACTCTTTACGCCGACAATGAAAAAGATTTAGGAAAGTTTGAAAATGAAATCAATCGCCTACTAGAAAGCCGATTGGTTTATGCAAAGCCAGCCACCTTCCAACAAATAGAAGGAATTAACTCTGTCCTGCCCGTTGCTGAGGACAAGCTCGCAGTAAACACAGCTATGAACTCTGGCCCGCTATCCTCCTTCTTTCCTTTTGTGTCTCTAAACCTAACCGGAGAAGAGGGGATAATGTATGGGATTAACCGCCACAACAACAGCTTGATAATCTTCGATCGCTTTAGTTTAGAAAACGCCAACATGGTTATTTTCGCCAAGTCTGGATCAGGAAAATCTTATGCGGCTAAACTAGAAGCCCTTCGTCTATTGATGACCGGAACTGATGTGATAATCGTTGACCCAGAAAATGAATACGAAAAGCTAGCTCGTGCAGTTGGGGGAAGCTATTTCAACATTTCCCTAAGCTCCAACGAACACATCAATCCATTTGATATTCCCATCGCTGCTAAAGACGAAAATCCAGACGAGGCCCTTCGTTCTCACATCGTTAATCTAAGCGGCTTAGTTAAACTAATGCTTGGTGAGGTGGCTCCACAACAAGAAGCCTTAATCGACCGGGCTATTACTGAGACTTATGCATCAAGAGACATCGTCCCCGGAAAAGACTATTCCCAAGCCCACCCACCTGTTTTAAAAGATTTAGAAAACGTTCTTCGATCTATGGAAGGTGGCGCCGATATGGCGGAGCGACTTTATCGCTTTACCGAAGGAAGTTTCTCTGGTTTTGCTAATCAGCCAACCAACATCAATGTTCAAAACCGGTTAATTGTGTTTTCTCTCCGCGACCTAGAGGAAGAACTTCGCCCCATAGCCATGTATGTTGTCTTAAACTTTTTATGGAATGTCATCAAGTCGCAATTAAAAAAACGGGTAGTATTTATTGACGAAGCTTGGTTGTTGATGAAAAACCAAGACAGTGCAACTTTCTTATTTGGCTTAGTTAAAAGAGCGAGAAAATACTTCTTAGGAGTAACCACTATCACCCAAGACGTTGAAGACTTTCTTCTTTCACCGTATGGCCGACCAATCATTACCAATTCTTCCCTCCAGCTCCTACTAAAACAATCCCCAGCAATGATCGACACCCTAGCAAAGACCTTCAACCTTTCCGAAGGAGAAAAGGGCTTATTATTAGAAGTGGATGTTGGCCAGGGTCTTTTCTTCGCTGGTTTAAACCACGTTGCAATTCAAGTGGTCGCCTCCTACCCTGAGCACCAACTCATTACCACCGACCCCGAGGAACTTTTAAAACAGCAAATTGACAATGTTGAAAACTAAATCACAAAAAGCCTATTTCCTCCTCCTTCTCCTGCCGCTTTTGCTGCTTTGTTTTACCCCTCTCGCGCTATCAGCCACCTCTACCGACGAGACCATTGAACTTTACGCCCCACTGCCGGGAGGCCCGGACACTGTAAGTAGCGCTAGCGGGGGCAACCTTGGCACCTACCTCAACACCCTCTACAAGTTCTCTATTGGTGTTGGCGCCTTCCTCGCTATGGCCATCATCGTCATCGCCGGTATTCGCTACATCACTGAGCAGGGTAAGCCATTTGCTCAGTCTGAAGCTAAGAGTTGGATTGTTAATGCCGTGCTGGGACTCATCCTCCTTCTAAGCGCCGCCCTCATTATCGGCACGCTAAACTCTGGGTTTTTAAACATTTCCGGCCCGGGGGCTGTTATCGAGGAAATGCGGAAAGAGGCGGCGAACAACCGCGCTCAGCGAAAAGAAAGCGACGAGGAAAAAAGAAGAAGGTGGTGGGAGGAAGAGCAAAAACTAATGGACCAATTAGCAGAAGCCAACGCCGCTTTAGATGAAGCGAGTGAAGTTGGCGAGTACAACCAAAGACTTGATGAGATTACTCAAACTCGTGGTGAAATAGCGCAGGCTATTCAAGAAGATCCCAGGCTAAAAGCTGATTTTGAAAGCCACGCGAAAGAAATTTTAGCCGCTGCTTATGAGGTGGAAGAATGGTCCACTAATGGATGGCTTATGAAAAACGAGGCTGAGTTTAAAGCCTCTGGGGTTTGGGATGCTATTGGCGCTAGTATCACCGATGACGGAATTTATACATATAACGGCAATCCGGATATCAGCCGAGCCGCTGCGATAATCAGCGCAGAGTATAAATATAGAAATGATAGTCCAGTAGCCCGCTTTGGTGTCCAAAGTGCCAAAGAAGTAGTTTTCAGGCATTACCCCCAAACTTGGACTGAATACAAGCGTTTAACCGAGGAAATGGACTTCGAGTCTATCTACGACTGGGAATAAAAAAAACCGCTAGACCTTTCCGCGGTTTTTTTATTCCTCCACCAAGGGCTTTATCACAATCCGTCTCTCTTTTCCCTCACCCACGCTATCCGTCTTAATATCTGGCCGCATCGATAGCTCCATGTGTACCAGCCTTCTTTCGTAAGAATTCATTGCAGGTAGTTGAACCTCTTTCTTTTCTGCTATTGCCTTTCTTGCCGCGGCTTTGCCCAGCTCCACAATCAACCTCTCTCTTTCTTTGCGATAATTATTGATGTCGATAAAATAGTTCTTCTCTGTTTCTTTGTGGGCAACCAAATTTATTAGTTGCTTAAGGTTTTTCACCAAGTCGGGGATCCAGCGCTTAAACCACTCGTCCTCATCTACAACAATTGAGATCCGACGGCTCTCTTCGTCAAAATCCACACTAGAATCCCTAAACCCTAGGTGCTCAACAATCCCTTTTGTAACTTCTAATACTTTTTCGTCTGCCTTATCCATATTTAAGCTAGTTTAGTTGTTGCGTTTAACGCCACTCTCTCGGTTTCTAGTTTTTTATTGATTATAACCTGTTGGAAGATAGAAAAAACGCTAGTGGTTAAGATGTACAATCCGATTGCCGCAGATAAGTTAAGTAGGAATATAGCAATAATCGCTGGCGCAATAAACACCATCTTCTGACTTGTTTTCTCTGCTTTGGTTAGCTCCCTATTTTCATCCTTTCGCCTAGCTATCGCCAACTTGCTTTGTAAGTAGCTGGCAACAACCGCTAGAACAAGGATTATCATATTTGGTTGGCTTAAGTCAATAAAACCCAAAGAGATCGTATTTACAGTTTCTGGAGCTGGCAAGAAAGAATATAGATGGGCTCCTAAAGTTTCGTTGGTTATCCCACTTCGGAAAACGTGGAAAATAGCGAAGATTATTGGTAGTTGGACTAATAGCATTAAAAATCCCATAAACGGATTAACGTCATACTTCTTCCATAGCTGGAGCATTTCCTGAGCTTGTTTTTCTTTGTCATTTTTATATTTAACCTGTAGCTCTTTCATCTCTGGCTGCACTCTTTGCATGAGCATTTGGTTCCTAAGCCCCTTATAGAAGAGGGGATACAAAATTACTCGGATCAAAATCGTTAAAATAATTATCGCCAAACCCAGATCTTCAAAGGTCACATAGCTATATAACACCACTAAGGCGTTAAACATTGGTTGGGTTAGGATTAGGCGAAACAAATTACTCATATTTATTTAAGGGTATTTTTTAGTTCTTCTATAATAGCATGATCATCTAGGTTTGCGGCGCTGGATTGAACCATGATTAGTAAATCATAGTTTTTAAACCCCTCTCGAAGCTCTCTCAGCTCTCTATAAACCAGCCTTTTTATTCTATTCCGCTTTGTTGCCTTTACGGCCACCTTTTTCCCCACCACCACCGCAGCCTCACCTTGTCCATCTTTACTAGCTTTAAAGAATTTTATAAAAAAACACCGGCTCCGCTCCACTCTGTCCGGTTTTTTACCTAAGGCAGACTGAACCGCAAGCCGATATCTCTTTGCTAACATAAATCAATCTAAACCGTTAGCTTTTTGCGCCCTTTTGCCCTTCTACTAGCTAGGACTCTTTTCCCTGACTTGCTCTGGCTTCGTTTTAAAAAGCCATGGGTTCGCGCGCGCTTCTTTTTCTTTGGTTGATAAGTTCTTTTCATGGTCTTGATTTTATTTTAAACCCCAATACTATGCCTTATTTTTAGAAAATTCGCAAGCCAACCTTCTTGTTGTGTTTCTTAAGGTATTAAATTTATTTTTCTTCTTACTTCTTCCTTTTTAATATGCTACTATAGCTCCTACAAAAACCTTGAAATAGCTTATCCCCAGCTACTCCACAGGTTGTTCAGGATTGTTAATATTGACCAATCGCCTCGGTTAACTAAAAATGAACTAACGACTAACCACCCTTAAACCTCGCCCAACTTATGATAATGGAGCACAAGCAATCAAGCGTCGGATCAAAAATCCAAACAAAAGCAGATCTTATCCAAGACCTTGATAAGCTTTGGGGGTCAGCCTTGGGAGAAATCGAGCTTCAAATCTCTAAACCCAACTTTATAACTTGGTTTAAGAATAGTCAGTTAATCGATAAGTCTGACAACACCGCCCATATCGCCCTGCCTAACACCTTTGCGAAGGAGTGGATAGAAAATAAATATTCAAAAATCGTCCTCGGAGCCTTGCGTAATATAGATGACACTATTACCAAGGTTAAATTTTTAATTAAAAGCTCTAAGGAGTTTCGGATTAAGACCGCCAAGCAAAACAAAGCTAAGGCGGATATTGAGCTCGCCCCCCAACAATCCTTTCCAGAGTTTAAAATCGACCCGGAGACCAACCTCAACCCTCGCTACACCTTTGAAACTTTTATTGTGGGTAAATCTAATGAGTTATCTCACGCCGCCGCGTCGGCGGTTGTGGATGAGGTGGGTAGTAAATATAATCCAATGTTTATCTATGGCGGGGTTGGATTGGGTAAAACTCATTTAGTCCAAGCAATTGGTAATGGTATTAAGCAAAAACACCAAGGTCGCTTAAAAGTGAAGTATGTCTCTAGTGAGAAATTCACCAACGATGTTGTTTGGGCTATGCGCAATAAACGAATGGAGACAATTAAAGAAAAATATCGGTTGATTGATGTTTTAATTATTGACGATATTCAGTTTATTATTGGAAAGGCCCGCACCGAAGAAGAATTTTTTCACACTTTCAACGCTCTTTACGAACAAAATAAACAGATTGTTATTTCCTCTGATAAACCACCTCGTTTTATGCCAGAGTTGGCCGAGAGGCTTCGTAGTCGTTTTGAAGGCGGGATGATTGTTGATATCGGCCTACCAGACTACGAACTTCGTTTTGCGATTTTAAAATCGCGTTTAGAAGAAAAAGGAGTGTCCCTCCCAGAAGATGTTGTTTCCCTAATCGCCTCTAAAATACAGAAAAACTTCAGGGAATTAGAGGGGGTGCTAAATAGAATACTTTTTTACAAAAAAGTAAAACAACTTGAAGTATCTTCTGTGATCGCCGAATCAATCATTAACGAGATAATCCAAGAACCTCTCAAAAACATCTCCCCCAACACCCTAATTAAGGCTGTTGCTGACGCTTTTGAGCTTGAGGTGGTTGATTTAACTGGATCTTGTAGGAAGAAAGAGGTGGTCCAACCAAGACAAATTGCGATGTTCTTACTTCGAGACGTCTTAAGCTTATCTTATCCAAATATTGGAGACCGAATGGGTAAACGAGACCACACCACCGCCATTTATGCTTTTGAAAAAATCGCAAAAGAGATAAATAAAAACCAAACTCTTAACCAAAAAATCCTAATGATTAAGGAGTTAATAAACAAAGAATAATCTGTGGATTATCTTAGGAAAACCCATGATAAAAAAATCATAAAATAGTTATCCACTAAAATTATCCAGAACTTATCCGAGGTTTATAACAGTTTATCCACTAAAAATTTTCCCTCCTTCTCTACTTTCAGATAAGATAAACTCAGAAGCTAAACAACTATTTCAATCTCTTATCCCCAATTTCCACAATACCTACTAACTACTACTAGTTTTCTTAATTAAGAAATAAAAAACAAAATGCAGTTAATCATCTTGAAAGACAATTTAAAAAAAGCTTTATCTAGAGCCGAAAGAGCTGTTACGGAAAACAATAATTTACCGATACTAAAAAATATATTATTAAGCGCCGACTCTAATTTAAAAATATCCGCCACTAATCTAGAAATTGGTTTAGTTACCACGGCCGCTGCAAAAATAAATCAAAAAGGAAAAATAACTATTCCTTTCGCCCCATTTTTTAACATCGTCACTAATAGCAATAGCGAACGGATCAGCCTTGAGAGTCACGAAGACTCCCTAGTTGTGAAAACCGACAACTACGAAGCTAAGCTCCAGGGAGTGTCTAGTGAAGAGTTTCCGATAATACCCTCCATCGAGGAGGAGAAAATCGGTTACATAGAAATATCGTCTCAATTATTTTCCGATGCGCTCTCTCAAGTTTCTTTATCGGCTCAAATATCTGAATTAAAACCAGAGCTTAGCGGGGTTTTACTAGATTTCCAAATTGGCCAAATAAAACTAGTCGCTACCGATAGCTATCGATTAAGTGAAAAAACAATCCAAGACCAAAACTTTAAAACCACCCTAAAGGAGGCATTTAAGGTTATCATCCCCCTCAACACAGTTACTGAATTCTCTCGAGTTTTCTCTGAGAGTGAAGAGGTGAAGGTCTTTATCGAAGAGGGACAGGTTTTGTTTAAATCAAATGACAACTACCTAATTTCTCGTTTAATCGATGGTGACTACCCCGACTACCAAGTAATTATTCCCGAAAAAACCGAAACAGAATTAGCGCTTGAGAGGGTAGAATTTCTTAATGCTTTAAAGCTCGTAAATAGTTTTAGCGGTAGAACAAACGACATCCAGCTAGAATTATCCGAAAACGAAAAAGCGTTACAACTTTACTCCAGCAACCAAAGTATTGGAGAAAACAAATACCTTATTCCAGTTAAAAAGTCTGGATCCAACCTAGAAAAAACCTCCTTTAACGCCCGTTATTTAATCGACGGCTTAAAATCTTTTAAAGCAGAAAATGTGACCCTATCACTCAACAGCAGTCAAAAACCAGCATTATTAAAGCCTAGTGGGGATAACTCTATATTTTATATAGTCATGCCTCTAGAGAGTTAGTATGCTCATTCTCGGAATTGACCCAGGTAGTACTCTAATTGGATATGGACTAATCGAGGACTTGGGAGATATATTAAAACCCGTAGACTACGGAGTCTTAAAAATAAAAGAAAAAGACCCAATTAAGAAAATCAACGAACTAAATAAGCGGTTTGGAGAGATTTTAAAAAAACATAGAATTGACCAAGTCGGGGTAGAGAAATTATTCTTCTCCAAAAATAAAAAAACCGCCATTGAGGTGGCTCAAGCAAAGGGAGCGATCCTTCTCTTACTTCAACAAAAAGGAATGCGTGTGTATGAGTTTACACCAAACCAAGTAAAGCAATCGGTGACTGGTTACGGAAATGCCGACAAGCTTGCTGTGGCGAAAATGGTGGAGAAGATTTTAAATATAGAAAACATCAACGAAGACAACACCGCCGACGCTCTCGCAGTGGCAATCACTACCGCCTCCGCTATAAAAAACCCAGTCGGCTTTTAAGGCTTATCAAACCTACCTAAAACGAGTAGACTATAATCGTTGATTATGAAGAAAAAAAGGAAGTGGCTCTCTAATACCCTATTTATAATCCTACTAGTAATCGCCGGGGTTATTTTAATTTCTTTACTAGGATATTTCCTTCTAACCAAAGACCTTCCCAACCTAGAGGCCATCGGCCAGCACAGGGTTATTGAGTCTACTAAAATATTCGATCGGGAGGAAGAAACTCTTCTATATGAGTTATATGAAGAAGAAAAAAGAACCGTAGTTCCCTTCGATAAAATACCAGAGAAGGTAAAACAAGCCACAATCGCAATTGAGGATCAAAACTTTTACGCTCACAACGCCATCGACATAAGAGGCATAATTCGTGCTGTTTTAGTCAATTTAAGAAGCGGTAAAAAAACCCAAGGCGCCTCAACCATAACTCAGCAACTAGCCCGAAACACTTTTCTCTCTCTAGAAAAAACCTGGACCAGAAAGGTGCGAGAATTAATTTTAGCTTTTCGCCTAGAGAAGCAATTTAGTAAAGACGAGATACTCCATCTCTATCTCAACCAAATTCCTTATGGATCAAACGCCTATGGAATAGAGTCCGCGTCTAGGACCTACTTTCAAAAACCAGTCGAAGAACTAAATCTAGCCGAAACAGCTCTTTTAGCCAGCCTTCCTCAGGCTCCGTCCTACTACTCACCTTGGGGCTCGCACGTTGAGGACCTTATGGATAGGAAGAACCTAGTCTTGGAGCAAATGTACCACTTGGGCTACATTAGTGAGCAAGAAAAAACCAACGCCCAAGAAGATGTCTTAGAAATCAAGCAACCAGATGGATTTATTAAAGCCCCACATTTCTCAATTACCGTATCCGAGTATTTAAATGAGAAATATGGAGAAGACTTTGTTCGCCGCGCCGGGTTGAAAATTATAACCACTCTTGATTGGCCACTCCAAGAGATAGCTGAGAAAGTCGTAAAAGAGGGGGTGGAGAGAAACACCGAATTATACAACGGAACTAATGGTGCATTGCTCGCACAGGACACCGACACTGGCCAAATTTTAGCCATGGTTGGCTCCAAAGACTACTTCGACAGAGAGAGTGAGGGAAACTTCAACGTCGCCACTCAGGGGTTAAGACAGCCAGGTTCAGCTATGAAGCCCTTTGTTTATTTAACCGCCCTAAAAAAAGGATTCACCACCGAAACCGTGGTGTTTGATACTGAAACAGAGTTTGACGCTTCTGGCTCCGGTAGTTATAAGCCCCACAACTTCGACAATATATTCCGCGGCCCAGTTACCTTTAGAACCGCCCTCGCGCAATCCATCAACGTCCCAGCTGTTAAAGCGCTCTACCTAGCGGGAGTAAATGACGTTCTGTCGCTAATGAAAGATTTTGGGGTTAATACCCTAACCGAAAAGAGTCGTTATGGTTTATCCTTAGTGCTTGGTGGAGGAGAGATAACCTTAGAAGAATTAGTTGGAGCTTATTCCACCCTAGCCGAAGAGGGGACATACCACCCGCAATCAATGATCTTAAGAGTCGAAGATAGTTCTGGAAATATTTTAGAAGAATACGAAGATAGACCAACTCAGGTTATTAGCCCAGAATACCCCAGAATGATTAACGACATTCTAACTGATAGAGACGCGCGCGCTGGCCTTTTTCAATCAAGCTTTCACCTAACTGTTTTCTCTGGCCACGACGTAGCACTTAAAACCGGTACCACCAACGACTATCGAGATGCGTGGGCCTTTGGTTACACCCCCAATTTCGCAGTTGGGGTTTGGGCGGGAAACAACAACAACACTCCAATGACTGCTCAAGGAAGCTCACTTTTAGCCGCTGTGCCAATGTGGAACGCCTTTCTTAAAGACGCTCTAAAAACCAGAGACCCAGAAGTTTTTCCTAAAGCGACTCAAGAGTTTCCCGAAAAACCAATGCTTAAAGGCGAACACATTGTTTACTACGAAAACAATGGCGACTCCTATCCTCAAGTCCACAACCTTCTCTACTACGTCAACAAAAACGACCCCCCCGGCCCAGAACCCCGCCGCGCAATTGATGGACAATACCAAAACTGGGAGACATCTGTTTTAGCTTGGGCAAAAAACAACATTCCTAACTTCAACCAATTCAACCAACCCCTTCCCCTGGGGTCTACGGTTATTGCTAGCGGCGGGGCCGCCGGTCAAGCTAATTCGGTAGTTAAAATCACTCAACCCAAAAAAGGAGCAGGAGTAGATAGATCATTTATTATCCGAGCTTTAATTACTATGCCTAGTGATATTTCTTCAATTGTTACTCTATTTAACGGCATAGTAATAGACACCACCATCGGACCACTAAAGTCTCCCTACAACCACGATGCTAGGGTGAGTGTTTCTCAGATTAAAACCCAAAACAAAATTACCGTTATCGCCCAAGACGAAAGAGGGAATAGTTATCAAGACGAGATTATAGTGTTTGAAAAAGACTAGCCATGTCGGGACACAACAAGTGGTCAAAAATTAAACACAAAAAAGCTGCCACGGATGCTAAAAAAAGCATTCTTTTTTCTAAGCACATCGCCGCCATCTCAGTTGCAGCTAAGGAAAATCCCAAACCCGAAGCCAACACTACGTTGCGAGCAGTAATCGATAGAGCTAAGGCAGACAATGTTCCTAATATCAACATTGAAAATGCTCTTAAAAAAGCCGGTGAGCAAAAAGATCTAAAAGACTTAATCATCGAAGCCTACGGACCAGAAAGTGCAGCTATCTTAATTACGGCTATTACCGACAACAGCAATCGAACAATCGCCGAAATTAAAAAACTCCTATCTAATCTAAGAGCTAAATTTGCCGACCCCGGAAGCGTGCTCTGGGCCTTTGATCAAAACGAAGATAAAACTTGGCGGGCAAAATTTCCCCAACCAATTTCAAAAGAGGGGACTAAACAAATCCAAAAGATGATCTCCGCGCTAGAAGAACATCCAGACATTCAAAACATCTACACCAATATTTAAAAAAACTAAACGGCCCCTATCGGGGCTGTTCTGCTATTATGCCACCTATCGAAGGTCGCCTTGGCGAACCTCGAAGGTGAGCGAATTTTGCTGACGGGGCCAAACCGTGAATCGCTCCACGGTCACCCCACCCGTAACCAATCCACGAATCTGGAGATGCACCTCGAGGCGTTCATCTCCAACTGCGAAGTAGGTTTTGTACCAATCACCCCCAGGGAGAACCTCCACCAAGGGAGCTCCTCCTTGAGAGATTCGGATGGGCTCGTTGGTGGTGTTCATCACCACCACCCGAGCCCCCCTTGGACCAATGGCAATTCTTGTCGGAATGCCGTTGGTCTCCACTGTGGCGATTCCCACCGGGTCGATCACCACTCCACGGTCGGGTGAACTGGCGCACCCAGCCATCGCCAGCACCGCCACCATGGCGGCAACAACGATGACGAGTAGTCTGCTAAGTGTGCTCATTTTGCACCTCCCACCTATTATTATAGCACAAAAGTATAATAAAGTCAAGGTTGATAAACAAACTCTAGTCTGAAGCGAAACGCTTTCCGTATACCTCGCCCATCATCTCTGCTCTAGAGGTTGCCCTCGAGCAAACTCCATAGCAGACTCCAAAGGTCTACATTCTTGCTATAATAAAAACACACTCCGCCAATCCCTCCTTCCCCCACTTTGAACTTTAGAATTTAAACTTCAGCATTTAATCCCTCTCCACTTTGAACTTTAGAATTTAAACTTCAACTTCAACCCCCATCCCTCACTACTCACTACTCACCATATCCATGATTTCCAACGACGAGCAAAATTTAAAAGATAAGATCAGCCAAGTTTGGAAATCCTCTCAAGAGAGGATTGTAAAAACCCAAGCCTCCCGCGGAAACAGCGGATATGTTGACCTGCATAAAGTCGCCATAGTTAGCGACTCACTTGCTTTAATTAATGAAAAGATCGCCAGAGACCTACAGGTTGCCAGCTTTAATAAAAAGAATCACGAACTATACCTTGCTGTTTATGACCCGGCCAAACCAGGTCTAGACCAACTAATCAAAGACCTCCAAAAACAAGGCAACTTTGTAAAAGTATTTTTAGTTTCCAAAGATAGCTTAGAGTATGCTTGGACATTTTATAGATTTGTCACCACCGAAGAAGAAAAGGGGCGCGGCCGAGTTGCAATATCTGAAGCCGACGTTGTAAAACTCAGCCAAGCTATCAAAAGCACCCAGCAGGCACACGACGAGATAGATAAAGTTATTAAGGTGTCCACCAGCGATTCCCTCGAAGTCATTCTCGCCGGCGCCCTAGCGCTTCGGGCCTCTGACGTTCACTTTGAGGTTTCAAAAATTGGAGCAAAAATTCGCTATCGTATCGATGGAGTTTTACAAGACATCGACTCCGACATTAATCCAGATAGCTACCGCTTAATCCTAAACAGAATCAAACTCTTGTCTTCTTTGCGATTAAACATTAGCGGCTCCCAAGATGGACGATTTAGTTTTGCGATGGGGGATGTGGTGATTGAGTTAAGAGTTTCAATTATTCCGTCCGAATTTGGGGAAACTGTAGTTATGCGTGTTTTAGATCCACGAGTCATCCGCCTAGATTTAAAAGATCTTGGCATGCGCCCAGACGACCTAGAGATAGCCAGAAAAGAGATTCTCTCACCCCACGGAATGATTTTAAACACTGGGCCAACCGGAAGTGGAAAAACCACCACCCTCTATGCTTTTCTACAAAAAGTAGCTCGCCCCGAGCTTAAAGTAATCACCATCGAAGACCCAATCGAATACCACCTCAACGACATCGAACAAACCCAAGTCGATAAAAATCGTGGCTACACCTTCGCCAACGGGCTTCAAGCAATGATGCGCCAAGACCCAGACATTATTTTAGTTGGAGAAATTAGAGACTCAGAGACTGCCCAGGTTGCCATCCAAGCCGCGCTCACCGGCCACCTTGTGTTCTCCACCCTCCACACCAACGCCGCCAGCGGGGTAATCCCCAGACTGACCAACCTAGGCGCCCCAGTGAGCAGTATCGGCCCGGCGCTAACGCTGGTTATTGCTCAAAGACTAGTCCGTCAACTTTGCCCAAAATGCAAAATCCACCTCAACCAAGACGCTAAAACGAAAGAAAAACTCGAAAACTTTTTATCCACATTGCCAGAGCGAGTCGATCGCGCTAGATTTAGTTCTGTAGATCTTTACAAAGCTAAAGATGGTGGCTGCCTTGAATGCAACAACACCGGATATCTAGGCCGAGTTGGAATATTCGAACTCCTTCAGGTTGGCGAAGATATTGAGGGGTTAATCGAGAAGAAAGCAGGGGAGGCAGAAATAAACCAATTTGCCAGAAAGCAGGGGATGGTGACGCTTCAGCAAGATGGCATCATCAAAGTCCTTTCCGGGATTACCAGCTTTGAGGAGGTTGAAAAAATTACCGGCGCTCTTGAGTGGTGGTAAAAAAACAAAAAGCCCCGTCGGGGGGTGTGGGCACCAATCAGCACCTGGGGGATAACTGATTGAATTCTTTTTAAAATAAAAAGAGGTCAGAGAAGTATCGAGGAGTGACCCAGCGCAAACCAAGTCATCCGAAATGCTAAACACAGCTCCATTGCCCACACCCCAAACGGGGCTTTTTTATTCAGTTTTCAATAACGCCTAAGAGTCTAGCATAAAAAAAGACATATGTCAACCCCCTTAACTGGATATCTAAAAGGGGCCAATCAGCTCTTAGCGCTCACAAAATCCATCAAAAAATGGATGCTACTATTATTATAACAATGACGCAAGGGTTGTCCTAAGCTTTCCATCCCCTTTTCATCAACAGTTAATCCACATTTCCAAAGATCCTCAACCCCTCTACAACCCGCATTAATAGTGGTTTTGTGCTATAGTGATGATAATGGAAGAAAAAGATTTAAAAATATCTCCACAGGCTGGCGTCAACGATCAAGCAGTTGATCAGGTGCTACGGCCTCAAAATTGGGACGATTATGTTGGGCAGGCAAAGGTTAAGCAAAACCTTCGGATTATCATAGATGCGGCTAAGAAACGGGAGGAGTCTTGCGACCACCTACTATTTTTTGGCCAGGCCGGGCTTGGTAAAACCACCCTCGCCAACCTCGTCGCCGGGGAGTTGGGAGCCAACCTTAAGACTACCTCTGGTCCCGCCTTAGAAAAAATGGGCGATCTTGCCGCAGTTTTAACCAACTTAAACAAGGGCGATGTTTTGTTTATTGATGAGGTCCACAGATTGAATCGAATGATTGAAGAGGTTTTGTATCCGGCGATGGAGATGCGAAAGCTCCACCTCATTGTTGGTAAGGGTCCTGGAGCAAGAACTCTTTCTTTAGATCTCCCACCCTTCACTCTAGTGGCCGCCACCACCCGCCCCAACCTTTTATCTAGCCCTCTTCGCTCCCGATTTGGAGCGTCTTTTAAACTAGATTATTACCAAACCCAAGACATTGAAGATATTTTAAAAAGAAATGCAAAACTCTTAAATCTCAACGTCGATGAAAAAGCAATTAGTCTCATAGCAAAGGCCTCTCGCGCCACTCCCAGGGTTGCCAACCGCTTATTACGCCGAGTTAGGGACTATGCCCAAGTCCACAATCACGACCCAATCACCGAAGAAGCGGCTAAAAAGACCTTGGAGCTGCTGGAGGTCGACGAGCTCGGCTTAGATCCCCACGACCGCCGCGTGCTTGAGGTGATTGCTCAGAAGTTTAATTACGGCCCAGTTGGACTAGGCTCTCTTGCTGCCGCCCTAAATGAAGATAAGAGTATCTTAGAAGACGTTTACGAGCCCTACCTAATCAGTATTGGAATGCTGATGCGCACCCCCGCTGGCCGGCGCATCACCGAAGACGCTATCGAGCACCTCAAAAAGTACAACGCTAATTTATAAAAACAATTAAGTATGGACTCCTTGGAGCTACTTGAGTTCTTGCCCAACCCAGCCGGAAACGACAAGGAAGGGGAGTATTTTTCAATCATTAACAACGCCAATCAAAACCAGTCTTTAGCTGGTTGGCGAGTCCAAGACGCTTCCGGTAAGGCCTTTTGGCTTTGGGGGAGTATGGATTCGGGAGAGGTGCGCCAGTTTACCTATCAGCAAACCAAGATTACCCTCAACAACCAAAACGAAACCCTAACTCTCTTTAATCAATCTAGTGAGGCGGTCGATGAGCTTAGTTTTACCGGCACCGTATCTGAAGGGAGGGTGATCAAGAAAAATCTAGAATTAACTCCAGAGCTAATTCAGGAGTACTTTGACCCACTAGCACTTCGAGCCTCAGCGAGCGACACCATCAACCCAAATCACGGGACAATCTCTCTTTGGTTTTTCACCTCTTTGATTTTTGCTCTACTTGCTACTATAGTTTTAAAACTAATTCCTAAAACAGAAGCTGAAAAACTTCAAGATGAATACTCAAACTTTTAAAAACGAGACCGAACTACAAAGTTTCGCCGAAAAATTTGCCAAAGAAATAGACGGTATGGCTGGGCCCCAAACCATTGCCCTAACCGGTGATCTTGGTGCCGGCAAAACCACCTTCACCAAACATTTTTTAAAAGCACTGGGCGCAAAAGAAGAGATTCTAAGCCCCACTTTTGTGCTCTTAAAAAACCACCATCTTCCAAGCGCCAAACACACCACCGCCACCCACATCGATCTTTATCGGCTTGAGGATCTAGAAGAGATTTTTACACTCGGATTAGCTGAAGACCTAAAAGACACCCGAAAAATTATTTTAATTGAGTGGGCAGAGCGGATTAAAGAAGGGTTGCCGTCCGACACAACTTGGCTAGAGTTCCATCACGGAGAAACAGAGGGAGAGCGGAGCCTAATGATTAACTGATATACTAGAAATAATGAAAACCCTCCTCCTTATAGACGCCAACGCCTTAATTCACCGCATGTATCACGCTTTAGCGCCCCTGACTGGCCCAAACGATGAGCCAGTTGGCGCCATTTATGGGCTCTCTAAGCTACTCTTAAAGATTAAAGCCGACCAACGACCCGATTATGTTGCCGCTTGCTTTGATCGTCCTGAGCCAACCTTTCGCGAGGCCGACTACAAAGAATATAAAGCCACCAGAGTTAAGGCCGAAGATGATTTAGTTGATCAGATAATTCACTCCCGTGACGTGTTTGATGTTTTTAAAATCAAAACCTTTGAGCTCGCCAGGTTTGAGGCCGATGACTTAATCGGCACGCTGTCAGAGCGATATAAAAATGAAGACAACCTACAGACCATTGTTTACTCTGGCGACAAAGATTTACTTCAATTAGTTGAGGGCGATAAAGTTGTCGTTGATTTGATTAGAAATGGAGGAAAGGTTGTGCAGTATAATGAAGACAGAGTAAAAGAGGAGTTTGGCCTGAATCCAGCTCAGATTACCGACCTGAAAGGGCTGATGGGGGATAGTTCTGACAACATCCCCGGAGTAGCTAATGTCGGGCCCAAAACTGCCACCCCTTTAATTCAAGAGTTTGGCTCAATTGAGGAGATATACGAAAACCTAGTTATCATTAACCCCAAAGTAGCCAAAAAGCTTGAGGGCAACAAAGACATCGCTCTTCTCAGCAAAAAGCTAGCCACCATCAACAAATCAGCCCCAATTTATTTAGACAAACTCGAAGACCTAAAAGCTCCCGATCTAGACCTAGATGAACTAAAAAAGTATTTCAACCACTATGGTTTTGTTTCTCTAGTCAATCAACTCGAAACAATAATCTAATCACCACAAGCTATTAGCTAAAAGCTCAGAGCTAGCAAAATGAAAATCTATCACCCCAAAAATCTTTCGCAATATCTAAAAATGAAACCAATGAGGCTTTTTTGGATATTTTTAGCTATCGCAGTTATTGTCCTTGTCTTAATCCTCATCTACACTCCTACAGTAATCCAAATCATTACCAGCGTTTTATTGGTTGGCGCAGCGGTGGCCTTGTTTTTATCCAGTCTAAAGACTGCGCAAGTTGAGTTTAACCTCCAGATCGAAAAGAATCTTCTCGACGCTGTGGTCACCAATCTTCAAGACGCCGTGGTCGCCTACGACAAAAACTTTCGCATTCTTGTCTTTAACAAGACCGCCGAAAAATTCTTCAAACTTAAAGCCGACGAACTTGTCGGCCAGCTGTTCACCATTCAGAGCTCTTCTAAAAACCCCAACCACAGCCTTTTAAGACAAATAATTTTTCCTTCTCTAGCCCCCAACATTCAAAAGCTTTCCCCAGCCGGTAAATATCCTCAAGTTGTCGACCTAAAATTCGACAACCCCTACCTAGAGGTTCGCACCATCACCATGCCAATCATTAAAGGGGGAGACGGTCAAAAAGACGCTAACGGATTTATTAAAGTCATTAGCGACCACACCCGAGAATCAAGCTTACTTAAGTCTAAAAATGAATTCGTCACCGTTGCCTCTCACCAAATGCGCACTCCGCTTTCAGCGGTAAACTGGGCCTTGCAGGAGATTCAAAGCCCCAACCTTCCCGCGGAAGACAAAAATGAGATCCTCCTAACCGGACAAAAAGCCGCCAGGAAATTATCCAGTATTGTTAATGACTTCCTCAATTTGGCTAAAATAGAGGAGGGCCGATTCGGCTACAACTTCGAAGAGGCTGATTTAGTCGACTTTATCGCCATCGTTGTGGACGAGGGCCAACCAATCGCTCAGCAAAACGGAATCAATTTATTTTATGAACGGCCGCAGGAAGGCATCTCCGCAACTTTCGATAAACAAAAAATAGGCATTGTCCTGTCCAACCTAATCGACAACGCAATAAAATATAACGTAAAAAACGGACAAGTGGTGGTCTCTCTAAGGAAAAAAACCGACGAGTCAATGGTTGAAATAGCAATTTCTGATACTGGGGTAGGGATTAAACCAGAAGATGTACAAAAACTATTCACAAAGTTTTTCCGCTCCGACACCACCGTAAAAATGGACACCACCGGATCTGGAATTGGGCTCTATATTGCTAGAAACATTGTCCGCCAGCACGGAGGGACTATTTGGGCAGAGTCTACGCTCGGTCGGGGAACTACTTTCACCTTCACCCTCCCCACCGACCCCTCCTTAATCCCCAGCCGAGAGGTGGGCAACTTCGGAAAGGAGTAATTTAGCAACCACCCCCACAGAAAATTAATTATATAATTTATTATATAATTAATTTATACCTCGTTTTTAACTTTATTAACTTTTAATCTTTAATCCTCTCGTGCCCGAACTCCCAGAGGTTCAAACTGTAGTTGATGACTTAAACCGCCGAGTAAAAGGGCGGAAGATTTTGCGTGTGTGGTCGGACACTCCCAAGCAGATCCGTGATTATTCCGCTCCCGGGCGACGCCTTACTGATCTGCACCGAGACGAATCATCAAAAAACTTCCGCAATTTCCAAAAAGATATAAAAAATAAGAAAATTCTTCGAGCAAAAAGAATCGGGAAAAATATTTTAATCGATTTAAGTGGCGGCAAGACATTGTTAATCCACCAAAAGATGACTGGCCACCTCCTATTGGGGGAGTGGGCAATCAAAAAAGGACGCCCAGTAGCGATTAAGCCAAAAGAAATGGTGAAAGACCCCTACAACGGATTTATTCATTTAATTTTGTACTTAGACAACGGCAAGCAACTCGCCCTTTCTGATCTTCGAAAATTTGCTAAAGCTATTTTGGCGGACACTAAAAAAATTCACGATCTACCAGACATTAAAAATCTCGGGCCCGATGCGTTAGATCCCAGCCTGACCCTCAAAAAGTTTGCTAACCTAATAAAAAAATCTGGGCCGACAATTAAACAGGCTCTTCTTAAGCCAGAATTAGTGGCTGGTATAGGCAACATCTATTCCGACGATATTTTGTATCAATCATTTGTTCACCCCCTACAAAACCCCAAAAAACTCACTCCTGAAGAAATTTCTAAGATGTATAAAGCAATGCGCCAAGTCCTCAAAAAAGCCGTCCGCCTTAGAGGAACCTCTACGAGCGATTTTCGGGATACCGCCGGAAAAGAGGGCAGGTACACAAATCACCGCTTGGTTTATGGCAGAGAAGGCGAACCCTGTCAACGTTGCCAAACGCCCATAAAACGCATTAAAGTAGGAGGGAGATCGGCTAGCTTCTGTCCAAAGTGCCAAGCTCCAAAAAGAACCTACAATGGCAAAAAAAAGAAAAAAAGAAACTAAATACATCTTTGTGGTTGGCGGCGTGATGAGTGGAATAGGAAAAGGAATCACCGCTTCTTCGATTGCCAAAATAATTCAAGCGCGCGGCTATTCTGTCACCGCGATGAAAATAGACCCCTACGTAAATGTTGACGCTGGAACAATGAACCCAGTGGAGCACGGCGAAGTTTTTGTTCTGCAAGACGGCCTAGAGACAGATCAAGATCTTGGAAATTACGAAAGATTTTTAGAAACAAATCTTAGCGCGATTAACTACATCACTACTGGGAGCATCTATCTTTCTGTAATCAAGAAAGAGCGCAACCTAGAATACGCTGGGAAGTGCGTTTCTGTTGTTCCTGAGATACCAATGGCGGTTATCGACCAAATGGATTTAGCCGCAGAAAAAAATAACGCTGAGTTTGTTGTGGTGGAAGTCGGAGGGACTCTCGGGGAGTATCAAAACATCCTGTTTTTAGAGGCCTATCGCATTTTAAAAGTTCGCAATCCACAAAATGCTTTGTTCGTTGTAGTTAGTTATCTTCCTCTGCAAAAAGACGGGGAATTAAAATCTAAACCAACTCAACAAGCGGTTCGTCTTGCTAACGCCGCCGGAATCTTACCCGACATAGTTGTCGCCCGCTCAGGTGTACCCATCGATAAAACTCGGAAAGAAAAAATTGCCTTCAATTGTTCAATGCGGGAGAAGGATGTAATCTCCGCTCCCGATGTCGAAAGTATTTACGAGGTTCCAATCAACTTCGAAAAGGACGGTTTAGGAGACACCCTAATGGAAAAATTTGGACTCGGAAAGAGAAGGGCCAGTATGGAAAAGTGGAAAAAATTTGCTCAAAAAGTCCGCACCAACAAAAAATCTGTAAAGATTGGAATTGTTGGAAAGTATTTTTCCGCTGGGGCATTCACTCTCGCTGACTCCTACATTTCTGTTATTGAGGCTGTTCGCCAATCTGCCTTCAATCAGGGATACAAGGCTCAAATTGACTGGCTAAACGCAACAGAATACGAGAAAGACAAGAAGAAGCTTAAGGAGCTAAATAAATATGACGGGATCATTGTCCCGGGTGGGTTTGGCTCTAGGGCGGTAGAAGGTAAGATCCGGGCTATTCAGTATTGCCGAGAAAATAAGATTCCCTTCCTCGGGCTTTGCTACGGCATGCAATTAGCAGTTGTAGAATTTGCCCGCAATGTCGTCGGCCTAGAGGGCGCGCATACAACCGAGATAGACAAGAAGACCTCTTACCCGGTTATAGACATCATGGACGAACAAAAAGAGAATTTAAAAAACAAAAACTATGGTGCGACGATGCGCTTAGGTAATTATCCCGCCACCTTAAAAGAGGGGACCTTAGTTAAGAGGCTATATGGCAAAAGCCGAGTTGTTGAGCGCCACCGCCACCGATATGAAGTTAACCCCGAATATATAAAAAGGCTCGAAGCTAGGGGGTTGGTTTTCTCTGGGTCTAGCCCCGACCGAGCACTAATGGAATTTTTAGAGCTTAACCAAAAGAAACACCCATTTTTTGTTGCCACTCAAGCTCATCCCGAATTTCTATCTCGCCCCTTAAGCCCCCACCCCTTATTTATGGGTTTGATTAAAGCTGCCTCAGAAAGAAGTCGCAAAAATCAAAAAATAAATTATAAATAAACCCCAAACCTCAATTCAAGATTAAATTCCAAAATTATTTAGCATTTAGATTTTAGAATTTGAGAGTTAAAATATATGTTTATTTTTTTAACGGGACCAGACACTTATCGCCGTGATCGTGAGCTAAGGAAGATCGTTCAGGCATTCAAAGAAAAACATCCCAACGCCCCAATTTTAGATTGCGACCTTAAAGAGGTGGACGGTTCAGAATCTCTGCGGGACGCTCTTACCTCCTTCGGGTTATTTTCACCTAAAAAACTCATCCGGCTCATCAATCCAGAAGAGGCCTCGAAAGAAGATATCAAGATGCTTAAATCTGCCACCGACAAAAAAGACGCGATAATAATAATCAACCAAGACAAGACCACCCCACCAAAAGGATTTAATTTTCTTAAAAAAGTCCCCACCCTCACCTATCATTTTGAGAAGCTTGGTGGAGACAAACTATTTAGTTTCGTTTTAGAAGAAGCTAAAAAGAGAGGGCTTAGTTTGTCGAAGTCAAAAACCCAAAACATCATAAACCTCTGCGCAGCAGACACTTGGGCAATAATTAATGAAGTTGAACAACTCTCTTTGGGGGGCAGGGATAAAGCCGGCTCACTCAATGGAGGAAACTTCTTTGGGTTGATTATGTCTCTAAACAGCCCCAACTCTTCGGTTGAGCAAAAACTAAGAATCCTAGAGGAGCTCAGTGTGAGCAGCGACCCAGCAATGGTTTTTAATATCCTTGCTTCTTTATCAAGAGATAAAAGCAAAATGGCAGACTACGATGTTTTGATAAAAAGTGGAAAACTAGAATATCCCGAGGTGCTCCTAGATTTCGCCTTAAAACAAAAATAGCCCGGTGGGCTATTTTTGTTTTATTTCTTTAAAGCAATTTTTTTCGAAAGTCGAGATTTGATTCGGTTTGCCTTATTTTTCTTAATTAGATTTATCTTCGCTGACTTATCTAATTTCTTAAAAACTTTTGGCAATATCTCCTGCGCCTTCTTTTGGTCCACTTCCGCGGCCTGCTTAAAGTCTTTTATTAGTCCTTTTAACTCTCGCTTCGCGGCAAAGTTAACCTTTATTCGTTTGGCGTCTTGTCTCAGGGACTTTTTGGCTGCATTTAGGTTTGGCATTGGTAGAAAATAATAAATTCAAAAGTCTCCATATCCTACAACATCGAGCAAAAAAACGCAAGAATTAAACCTATTTACTATATTTGATAGTCTAAAGCACAGAGGAGCTCGGAAAAGCCGAGCATAACAAGGGAGAGCTGCATGCTCAGCAGTAGTGTACCGCGTGGTCGACAGCCTCACAACGGGGGAATCAAGGGCAACGCCGCCAACAAGGATGCGCGCAAGCGGCGCAAGGAGAGCCGCGACCCCTCCCGCAAGACGCGCCGGCGGTCTGCGGTCTAACGACTAGCGATGCAGAAGATGTGCCCGCACGCCGAGTTGGCGTGCGGGCTCTCTATTTTTCTAAAGCTCTGCTACAATAAGGGCAACATGATCTCCTTTTTAAAGGGTAAAATCAGCCAAAAAGACGGTAATTTCCTAGTCCTCGACGTCGGTAGGGTGGGTTTTAAGCTATACTGCTCTCAAAACACCCTCCAGGAGCTCGGCCCAGAGGGTAAAACCATTACTGTATTTACCTATCTTCACGTTCGTGACGACATTCTCGACCTATATGGATTCGCCAACCTAGAGGAGAAGGCGCTTTTTGAAGCCCTGATCTCTGTTAGTAGTGTTGGTCCCCGATCAGCTATAAATATCATGGGTGTTGCTCAGACCAATGCTCTAGTGGCCGCCATCAACACAGGAAACAGCGACCTAATCTCTAAGGCTTCGGGGGTGGGTTGCAAAACCGCGCAAAGAATTTCTCTAGAACTAAAAGGAAAATTAAATATTAGCGCCAAACAGTCTTCTAAAACCCTGAATTTACTAGAGCAAGATGTAGACCTAGAAGAAACACTGGTAAGTCTTGGCTATGCAAAATCCGATGCCAAAAAAGCCATCTCTAAAATCGACCCGAAAATCACCAACTTCAACGCGAGGTTAAAAGATGCTCTAAAAGGTGGCAACAAAAAAGTTCTTGGAGAATAATTTCGAAGATGAGAAATATTTATCACTTTTTAATCGCCTGGGTCAGCTCAATCATCTATCGGCGACCATCTCGGAAACTTTATGTAATTGGGATAACCGGAACAAAAGGGAAGTCCAGCACAATTGAATTACTGAGCGCTATTTTCGACTTCGCCGGAAAGACCAACGCCGCACTTTCAACCGTTCACCGAAAAATTGCCAACCAACGTGAGATGAATAAGACCGGCAACACCATGCCCGGTCGCTGGTATATCCAAAAATTTTTTAGAAACGCGGTTGATGCCGGATGTGAATATGCTTTTCTAGAGGTTACCTCACAAGGCATTGTTCAGCACCGCCATAAATTTATCAACTTTTCTTCCGCCGCCCTAACCGGGCTTCACCCCGAGCACATAGAAAGTCACGGATCGTTTGAAAACTATCGCGAAGCAAAGGTTCAGCTATTTCGCTATGTATCCAAAAAAGCTAGGCCAACAAAGCCAATCTTTTTTGTCCCAGGGGGCGACCCCAACACCTTCGCGTTTAAAGCCGCTGTCAGTCGAGGTAAGATAATTGAATTTTCTGGGCGGCGGCTTTTAAAAGAAAAATTGTCCAATAACACCGATCAATTAGGCTCCTGGTTTGAGAGTGAGTTCAACCTATCAAACGCCGCTCTAGCCGTAGAAATTGCCCTCTCGCAGGGGATTAAGTGGCCAACCATCTACAGCGCCCTCAGAGGATTTCAGGGAGTTCCTGGGCGAATGGAGTTTTTCTCCGGCAAGGTTCAAAATCCAGAAAAGGGCCCACAAGAAGCTAGTGTGGTTTTAGACTATGCTCACACCCCAGATTCACTTGAGGCGGTTTACTCATTTTTAAAAAAGAAGCTAGACAACACCCCAGGAAAGTTGATCTGTATCCTCGGCTCAGCTGGCGGGGGCAGAGACAAGTGGAAGCGCCCCTTGATGGGTAAGGTGGCCGATCGGTATTGCGACAAAATAATTCTTACCTCCGAAGACCCCTACAACGAAAATCCTCAAACAATTATTGATGCAATCAAAGAAGGTATTACGGCAACGGAGAAAATCCAAATCATCCTTGATCGCAAAGAGGCGATCCAGTCCGCTATTCAAAACTCCATCTCCGGAGATTTGGTGGTTATCACCGGCATGGGCCCCCAGGCTTGGTTTTATAAAGAAAAAGGACAAAAACTTCCCTGGAACGAAGCCCAAACCATCCAAGACGCCTTTGATGCGTAAAAAAAAGACCGCACTTTCCACATTTTTATACTTGATACAAGCTGCTAGATACTAGATACTGGGTATATGAAACTGACTTTTTACGGAGGAGCCGGAGCGGTTACCGGCGCTAACTATTTATTGGAGTTTGACGACCCGTCACACAAAAATGGCAAGCAAAAGATTTTAATCGATTGCGGCTTAAGCCAGGGGGGTAACGAAGCAGAGAGGGGAAACTTCAAACCCTTTCCTTATAAGGCCTCTGAAATTGACCGAGTCCTAATAACCCACGCGCACATCGATCACAGCGGTCTTTTACCCAAGCTTATTAAAGCGGGTTTTAAAGGCAATATTTTTTCCACCGCCCCAACACGCGACTTTGCCGAGCCGCTTCTTCTCGACGCCGAGCACATCATGCGCAACGACGCCGAAAAATATAAGTCTACGCCAATTTATTCCATAGAAGATGTTACTAATATGCTCAAACAGTGGCATGCCGTGGACTACGAAAAACTATTACCTCTAGGCGGCGGGGGAGCCTCTGCAATGTTTTATAGCGCTGGGCATATTCTTGGGTCTGCCAGCATTCTTATCCACGCTGAAGGGAAGAATATTTTATTCTCTGGAGACCTTGGGAATGCCCCCGCTCCACTGATCGGGCCACCTGAGCCACCTGCAGATGTAGATTACTGCCTAATCGAATCGGCTTATGGAGATCGTATCCACGAAGACCTAGCTCAAAGAAGGAAGAAGCTAGAGGAGGTGGCCATCAACAGCATTCAAACCGGCGGGACATTAATGATCCCCACCTTTGCTCTCTCCCGCACCCAAATCCTTCTACTTGAGTTAAAACATTTATTTGAAAAACACGAGGTTAAGCCAGTCCCCGTATTTCTCGATAGTCCGCTAGCTATAAAAATAACCGAAATTTACAATAAATACCGGGGATATTTCCGTCCCGAGGTCGCCTCTCGGTTTGCCCACCCAGAGAGCATTTTTGATTTCCCGAATCTCCGCATCACTCCCACCACCGAGGAGTCTAAATCAATAAACAAAGTAAAAGGCCCAAAGATTATTATCGCTGGGTCAGGAATGTCCACCGCCGGGAGAATTTTGCACCACGAAAAGAGATACCTACCTGACGCCAACAGCACTCTTTTAATTTTTGGCTATCAAGTCGCTGGAACACTTGGGAGAATGCTTCTTGATGGCAAAAAAAGAGTCAAGATTATGGGCGAGCAAGTTAATGTAAAAGCTCGAGTCCGCGCCATTGGTGCTTATTCTGCCCATGCCGACCAAAACCAGTTAATCGAGTGGGTAAAACCATTTAAGGACAAGGTGAAGAAAATATTTGTTGTCCAAGGAGATCCCAAATCTAGCGGCGCCCTAGCTGATAGAATTAAAAAAGAGTACAAAATCGACGCTGTCGTGCCCAAAAATCGAGGCAGTGTCACTCTCTAGCTGTGCTATAATTTAGAAATCAAATTCATATGGCAAAGAAAAAAATAAGCACCAAACCCGCCCACAAAAAGCCCCGAAAAAAAGCTCCAAAACGCAGCCCTCTTCTAGATTTAGATAAAGAGATTTGCCGCGTCTTACCTCGCGATCACCTAAAGTACAAAATCTGTGTTTCTGGTGCCGCCGAGACTGGGCTCTGCTCAAAAGACGCCATCGAAAAAGCCGAAGAAATGGGGCGTCAAATTGCTTGCGCAGGGATGGTTTTAGTTACCGGGGCAACGGTTGGTATTCCGTATTGGGCCGCCAAGGGGGCAAAAGAGGCTGGTGGTATGGTGATTGGCTTCTCTCCTGCCGCATCAGAGATTGCCCACGTCAAAACCTATCGCCTACCAACCGACTATCACGACCTAATTATTTACACCGGATTCCAATATGGTGGCCGCGACTTAATGCTTACTCGGGCCGCAGACGCCGTGGTCACTATTTGCGGACGCACCGGAACTCTCCACGAATTTACCATCGCCTTTGAAGACAAGAAACCAAATGGAGTTCTCGAGGGGACTGGTGGTACCGCAGATATGATTAGAGACATTTTAAAAAAAGCTCGCCGCGGGTATGGCCGAACAGTATTTGCTCGAGAGCCCAAAGAACTGCTTAAGAAACTCCTTCTCCTAATTCGAGAGCAAGACGCTCTAAGCCACGATGGAGAGGCCTATCACCACGACGCTTTTCCCCACAATCAATAAATCGCGCTTCCTTTTATGGAATACAACCAGCGCCAACTTAAAGTTCCTAGCTTCCTTCGGAAGAAACGAAAGGCTGCTTCGGGCACCAAAAAGAAACCAAGGAAAAAAGCCGCCAAATCCACAAGACCAGCCGCCTCGTCAAATACTCCCTCCGGCCCAGAAAAAGCCACCTCCACTCTTCCCATAGGGAAAGTGACTCACTACCTCGAAAATATCCAAGTAGCGATCTTAAAACTAAATCACGAGCTAGAGGTTGGCCAAACAGTTGAATTTCAATCCGAAGAGCCGTTTGAGCAAGAAATTGAGTCAATGCAGGTGAATAGGGAGGAGATCACTAAAGCTGGCCCCGGCCAATTTATCGGTATTAAAGTAGTAAACCGAGTCCAACCCGGTACTATTGTTCTGCTAAAATAATAATATGAAAAACAACCAACAAAACGGCAACACTACTTTTCTTTGGTTACTTGTCGTCTTCGCCCTTCTCCTCTTCACGGTTTGGTATACAAATTCTCCCTACTTTAACTTCGGGAAGAAAGATCCCACCCCCGAAGAAGAGGCGGCTTTAATTGCTCAAGGGGAGGAGCGAATAATTGAAATAACCAACAAAGGATTTGTCCCCGAGATTGTAGAGGTGCACACCTACGATACGGTCACGTTTGTAAATCACGACACCCAAGCAAGTCACTGGCCAGAGTCAGGCAAGATCGACAAGGACTCCAGCTGCGAGGAGTTTGGCTCACCTCAAGCCCTCAACCCATTTGATCAGTATTCTTACGTATTTACCCGAGCCGGATCCTGCAATTTTCACGACAAACTGTTTAGTTTTCCGTTCGGATCAATTCAGATCAGCGATAATTAGCCAATTACCTTTAGCCGTTCTATAATAAGCCTAATGTTGCGGTTGCTTCGGTATTTAATTTATAGCGGCCTAGAGCGAATAATGGCTTTCGTTGAGCGTTGGTATGTCGCCAGCTTTGTTTTTGTTTTCCGCTCAACCACCAACCTCCTTGAGAGCATTGATCGAGGTATCGCAGTTAAAGTTAGTTACCATTTCCTTTTTAAGCCGCTCTACGGGCAAGAAAACTTCACTGGATACGTGTTTGGATTCATATTCCGAGCGGGACGAATAATAGGAGGGTTGCTGGCTTATGCAGTCATCTTAATTATTGCTTCCTTGGGCTATCTCATCTGGGCAGCCCTCCCAGCATTAATCGTCCTTTGGGGCTTTACTAATAAATAAAATGGCAAAACTGTATTTCAAAAACGAAAGACTACACATGGGCATCTCGCAACGCTTTGTTTTGCGGCTCGTTTCGTATCTTGTGTATGCCTCGTTAATGAGCGCCACTCTAATTTTCTTTCTTTCCGATCTTAGTATATTAAACGCTATTTCAATTATCCTCGCGCTATTTCTAATCGATCGAGTGTTGCAACTCAGGTCCGCAAAAAGAAGTATTAAAAAAATACCCATATTCCACAAAGCATTAAGCAACAGTGACGCCAGGATTAATACTGCCAACTATGTTCAACCCGGAGCTATCCGAGCGTTTGAAATTGCCCACGACAAAACCCTTCTCCTTGGGGGTCAGTTTTGTCTCTATCTTGCCCTATTATTGGTTAAAAGGCGCGACATCCAGACCGCTATCAAGCGCCTAGAGGTAGAGCCAGAGCAATTTCGCCAGAAACTAGAAGCCCTACTAAAAAAGAGCCAAAGCTATAAACCAAAAGAAAAGGAGGTGGATAAAGAGATAAAGAAACTTGGAATAGAGGCTTTTAGGCAGGCCAAGAAAAATCAAAGAAAATACATCGAGCCAGCAGACCTTTTTGCGGCGATTGTCAGTCTCTCCCACCCGGGGATAGACAGACTGCTAACTTTATTTGAAATAAGCGAGCAAGACCTCCAGATCGCCACCATCTTCTCCACCAGCAGATTAAAAAACCTTTTAAGATTTTCTCCTCGACCAAAAAGAATTCGCCACCGCACCGTCAATCGCGCTTGGACATCCCGCCCCACACTTCAGTTAGATCGTTATGCACTAGACCTAACTGATGTCGCTCGGCAGGGGAGGGACGCTCTTCTAATCGGACACGAGGAAGAATACGATAGACTACTAGATGTCCTATCCAAGCCAGCTCAGGCCAACGCTCTACTAATTGGAGAAGCTGGAGTGGGGAAAGACGCTGTCATTATCCATCTAGCCAGCCAGATAATCGCTGACCAAGTCCCCAAACCGCTCTTCGACAAAAGGATCGTCTCTCTCGAAATCGGATCCCTTCTTTCTGGGGCGCAGGAGGGCGAGCTAGAGAAAAGGTTAAATCAAATCACCCAAGAAATAATTATCGCTGGAAACATAATCCTATACATACCCGACATCCATAACTTATTAAAGGGAACTGGCCAAGCCAACCTTCTTGCCGCTGACATACTGACCCCGATCATTAACGAGGGAAACTTCCCAGTTATCGGAGCAAGCTACCCAAACGAATATAAAAAATACATCGAGGAGGACAGCGCCTTTTCCGCCAACTTCGAAGTAATCCGAGTCCAGGAAATGGAAGAAGAGGAAGCCGAGCGGCTTTTAACTCTGAAAAGCTTAGTTTTAGAGTCTGAGCAAGAGGTTATAATAACCTTTGCCTCGATTAAAAAAGCCACCCAAATAGCTCATCGATACTTCCGGCAAAAACCCCTACCCGCTAGCGCGGAAGACCTTCTTTTAGAGGCTATCGCTGATCTTCGGGGAAGAGGAGAAACAATTTTAAAAGCTGAAAACATTATCTTAACTGCTGAGAAAAAGACCAACATCCCGCTTCAGGCCACCAAAAAAGAAGAAAAAGACCAACTTCTCAATTTAGAGGAATTAATTCATGAGCAATACATTAATCAAGACGAAGCAGTAATTGCTGTGAGCAACGCCCTGAGAGAGTATCGAAGTGGGCTCAACCACTCTGATGGACCCATATCTACATTCCTCTTCACCGGTCCAACCGGAGTAGGTAAGACTGAGCTATCCAAAATCCTCGCCAAAATCCAATTCGGGGACAAAAACGCCATGACCCGTTTAGATATGAGCGAATATCAAACGAAAGAGTCTATTCAGCAGTTAATTGGCTCACCCGACGGCCAAAGTGGCGGCACCCTAACCGAGGCGGTTAAGGATAGGCCCTACAGTATCATCCTTCTAGATGAATTCGAAAAAGCCCACCCCGACCTACTCAATCTTTTCTTGCAGGTCTTTGACGACGGACGCCTAACCGACAGCTCCGGTAGAACAGTAAGTTTTCAAAACACCATCATCATCGCCACTAGCAACGCTCATTCAGAAATGATTAAGGAGGAGATAGAAAAAGGCGCAGCAATAAGCTATATTGAAGAACAACTCAAAAAGCGACTCCACGAATACTTTAAGCCGGAGCTTATCAATCGTTTTACTAAGATAGTAATATTTAAGCCACTAAGCTGGCAGTCCTTGTTAGAGATATCAAAACTACATCTGGACCGATTAGCCATAACGCTTAAAGAGAAGCACTCTTTAAGCGTCTCCATAGAGGATAGCGCGGTTAGTGCGATTGCCACTTTAGGAAATGACCCAGTTTATGGCGCGCGACCACTCGAAAGAGCCATTAAGGAGAACATCAACTCCGTCCTAGCTAAGAAAATTCTAGCGGAAGAGCTGGGCAGAGGAGACAGCTTAACTATTCGCTACCAAGATAAAGAATTTATTTTTGAAATCAAAAAACATGAATAATCAAAAAGACAACAAAGGGATAAACGAAAAAGGAGGGAAAGTAATATCTGCAGGAATGATCGTATTTAGAAACGACGAAGAGGGACGCAAGTTCCTCCTTCTTTATCATGGTCGCGATTACTGGAATTTTCCCAAAGGCAAGCTCGAGAGCGAAGAGAAGAGCCGGGCTGCTGCCCTTCGCGAAGTAGAAGAAGAAACTGGTCTCAAAGAGACAGAGCTAAAAATCTGCGGCAACTTTCGGACACACGAAAAGTTTTATTATCGGTCTGGAAAGAAGAACATCCTAAAAATCGTAATTCTTTTCTTAGCTGAAACCAAGAAAAGCCAAATTGTGCTATCGGTCAAAGAACACGAAGGCTATGGATGGTTTAAATTATCCGAGGCAAAAAAGATGCTTTCTAAACACAAAGATAGTGTGAAAATAATAGAGAGAGCCAATCGTTACCTAAGCAATCAACAGAGAAAGGAAAAGAAGAAATAAAAAACCGCCCTTGGGCGATCCGTTAGGATTTAGCCCGGCGGTTTTTATTTCACTCTCTCTACAATCTTTTTAAATATCTCCGGCTGATGCTCCGCTAGGTCGGCCAAGCTCTTTCTGTCTAAGCCGATATTGTTCTTCTTCAGGACGTTGATGAAGTAGGAGTAGCTCATCCCTTCTCGCTTTGTACCAGCTGAGATCTTGGTTTGCCAAAGCCTTCTAAAGTTTCTCTTCTTCTGCTTTCGGCCAACAAACATATTGCTCCAAGAGTGAAGGATTGCCTCTTTGGCCAATCTCTCCTTACTCTTCCTACCCCAACGAAAACCCTTTGTGGCTTTCAATATCTTTCGGCGTCTTTTTAGTGAGGTGGTTCCTCTTTTAACTCTTGGCATATTCTTCGATTATCTAAATTCTTACTCCTTCTTGGCGCAAGGCTCTTCGATCACTAGCATGCAAGGAGGTTCGCTTTTTCATAGAATGCTTACTCTTTTGGCTCTTTTTAGAACGAAAATGCCCGGTTCCCATCTTGCGCCGCAAGACCTTGCCGGTTTTCGTAACTTTAAATCTCTTTTTTATCGTATCCTTCATCATATCTAAAAAATAACCGCCCCTTCAGGGCAAAGGTGATAATAACAAAAGCCCCACCTCACGTCAACACCCATCTCTCAAAACCAGCATCCAACAGCCCGAAGCTGGGTCTATTTCTTTATCGCCACCACTGCGTTTATACCACCCCGAGACCCCCGTCCTCTAGATAAAACCGTATGATCTGGGTTGATTAGAGTCAGAAACTCCTCCAATTTATTTCTAGCAAAGTCCATGTTTTTGTTTTCTCTACCCCTTAAGCGCATCAATATTTCCACCCGATTTCCTTCGGCCAAAAACTTATCAGCCCGTTTCACCTTGGTTTCAAGATCGTGTTGCTGTGCCCGAACGCTTATTTGCACCTGCTTTTGCCCCGAGCTCTTTTGTTGGCTTCTCTGCTTCTTAATCTTCTTTTCCTCCTGGTAGCGCCATTTATCAAAACTAATAATCTTCGCCACTGGCGGCTTAGCTTGGGCGGCAATCAAAACCAAATCAAGCCCCGCCTCTTTAGCCTTGGCAAGAGCAGCTTCGCGACTAAGCAGTCCCAGATTCTCATTATCAGATCCAACCACCATCAGTTCCTCAATTCTAATCTGATCATTAATGACCGAATTAATAGTTGGTTTTGGCTTAGCAAATTTTCTTGGTCCGCGTCTCAAGGTGAAATAGGTTAATTATTAAGCTAAAGATAGCAACTTTAGCCGCAAAAGCAAAGCCTTTAAAAAAACAGCCCCATAAACAAGTCGTTTAATAAAAGAATTCGGTGGAAGTGGGGGTATTGAAACCCCGTCCAAAAGGCTCGGATTACAAATATCTACAAGCTTAGTTTTAGTTAGGGCCTAAAACAGCCACAGTGAGCTCAAAGTTTCGGCTAATTTGACGAGCTCAAAGCAATTTAGCCTACCCTCTCAATATGACACCGCGAACCCACCTTAAGAGGAGAGGTGGAGCGATGGCCTACGGCTAAATTTATGCGTAGGCTAGAGCAACATTTCTGTTAGCAATTCTAAGATGAACCAGTTTAATGAGTTAATTCAGCTCAGCTTGCAACTTGTAAAAGAACAATTTGTCGAAACTTACACTCCCGTACTCTGCTACCGCAGAAGACGATAGTTTAAGTTGTTAGCGGATGATTCGTTTTTCTCGCCTTTCAAAATCTCGTTTTTTGATACTGTCTCTTTTGTCGATCTTCTTTTTACGCTTAGCTAGACCTATCTCTAACTTGATTTTGTTGCCCTTATTATATACCGAAACTGGTATCACTGTCAAGTTGCTTCCCTCTTTGGCTTTTATTATCTCTGCTATTTCTTTTTTGTGCAGCAATAATTGGCGAGTGCGGCTGGGATCATAGCCTTCGGGAGTGTTGTTGGGTTGGTAGGGTTGGATTTGAGCATTGAGAAGCTGGGCGGAGCCATCTTGAACAACAACAAAGGCCCCGTCTAGGATCATCTTCCCGGCTTTAATGGCTTTGACTTCGTGTCCCGTCAGAGAAATACCGGCCTCAAACTTCTCCGATATCTGATAATCAAAGCTGGCTTTTCGGTTTTGAGTATAGGGTTTTGCCATACGCTTAGTATGCTGTCTGCCTTAGTAAAATGCAATTTTATACTTGATACTTGATACTGAATATTAGATACTATCTAGGTATGACCATTCAACATAGAGTTAAAGAGTTTATTCAAGCAGTCACTCTTAATACAGTAGATTTTAAGCTTGAGGTTCCCACTCAGGCATCTTTTGGGCACTATTCCACAAATTTAGCGCTAGTTTTAGCGAAAAAGGAGGGTAAGTCTTCTCTAGAAGTTGCGAAAGAGCTCGTCGATAAACTAGAAAAGGCAGACGACGGCAAATTATTTAAAAAAATTGAGGTAGCCGGCCCCGGCTTCGTTAACTTTTGGCTAAACCCCGAGGTTCTAGCTACTGAGTTTAAAAAATTTAATCCAGAAAAATTACCTAAAAGCGGCAACAAAGAAAAGGTAATTATCGAATTTTCCTCCCCCAACATAGCCAAGCCAATGCATGTTGGGCACCTTCGCTCCACCATCATCGGTGACTCCTTAGCCCGTATTTACGAAGCGTTAAATTTTCGAGTCATCCGCTGGAACTATCTCGGAGATTGGGGAACACAATTTGGAAAACTAATTGCCGCCTACAAAAAATGGGGGAGTGAAGAGAGTCTCGAAAAAGACCCAATCAACCACCTCCTTCAGCTCTATGTCCGCTTCACTAAAGAAATCGAAGGCGATAAAGATCTCGAACAATTAGGGCGAGATGAATTTAAAAAACTAGAAGATGGAAATAAGGAAAATAGAAAACTTTGGAAAAAATTCCGCCAGCTTTCGTTAAGAGAATTTGCCAAAACCTACAGCAACCTTGGAATTAAAAAATTTAAGATAGAGAAAGGGGAGAGCGATTATCAAAAAAATCTACCCGGCGTAGTTAAAGAGCTTAAAGAAAAAAACATTGCCAAAAAAAGCGAAGGGGCGTTGATAATCGAGCTCAAAGACCTTCCACCTGCGCTAATCCAAAAATCCGATGGGGCTAGTTTGTATTTCACTAGAGAGATTGCCGCTCTCGAAGACCGATCCGCCCAAGCCCAAAAGATCTTCTACGTCGTAGGCAATGAGCAGTCACTTCATTTTCAGCAACTTCAAGCAGTTAGTGAGCTTATTAAGCTTCCAATCAAAATCGAGCACATTAAATACGGGCTAGTTTTAAATGAGGAGGGTAAAAAGATATCCACCCGAAAAGGAGAGGCCATCCAACTTAGCGAGCTACTCGACAAAGCAGTCGAGAAAGCCAAAATTATTGTCTCCAAGAAAAACCCTAGCCTAAAAGAAGACCAAATCAATAGTATCGCTAACGCAGTTGGTATTGGAGCTATTAAGTTTAACGATCTTAAAGAGAATAGAGTGTCCGATATTCGTTTCGATTGGGACAAAATGCTTGATATCAATGGCGACAGCGGACCATATTTGCAATATACCTATGCCCGTTTAAACAGTATTCTCCAAAAAGGAGGCAAGCAGGCCAACAACGCAGAGGAATTAAAAGAAAACATGGAAATATCAATCGTTAAAAAACTTCTGGATTTCCCTGATGTAGTTATGCTTTGCCAAGAGAGCAATCTCACCAGCCACCTTGCTAAACACCTCCTCGATCTTGCCCACACGCTCAATAGTTATTATGAATCTGTCCCAGTTTTAAGTGCGCCCAAAGATAAGAAATCCGCTCGTCTCTATCTCGTAAAGAAAGCCAACCAAGTGCTTGAGGCCGGACTGTGCCTACTTGGCATAGACACCCCCGGCCAGATATAATTTGGCAACAATAGCCTAATTAGTTATACTCAATTTAATTGAATAACAGCAACAACGCTGACCTGATTTGCAGCTAGTTGCGGTAATTGTCACCCTGTTGCCGCCCTAGTTGCGGCAATTTTATTTTTAATTCTTAAAATTATGTTAAAAGATATAAAAAACTTCTCCCTCCCTGAAGTCGAAGAAAAAGTTCTCGAGAAGTGGGAAAAGGAGGGGACAATGAAAAAGTCTTTCGAAAAGAATAGAGGCGAAAAAGAATTTGTTTTTTACGAAGGACCACCAACCGCCAACGGGAAACCGGGGATTCACCACCTAGAGGCCAGGGCATTTAAAGACATCATCACTCGATTTAAGGCCATGCAGGGTTTTCACGTTCCGCGAAAAGCCGGTTGGGACACCCATGGACTCCCAGTTGAGATCGCAGTAGAAAAAGCGCTCAATCTAAAGGATAAGCAAGCTATCGAAGATTACGGAATCGACAAATTTAATGCGCAAGCCAAGGAATTGGTTTTTGCGCATCTGCAAGATTGGCAAGACTTTACTAAACGAATCGCCTTCTGGGTGGATATGGAAAATCCCTATGTTACCTATCACAACTCCTACATCGAGTCTCTTTGGTGGCTATTCTCAGAGATTAACGAAAGAGGCTATCTAAAAAAGCTTCAAAAAACCCTACCTTGGTGTCCGAGGTGCCAAACCGCTCTATCTTCTCATGAACTAGCTCAACCGGGAGCATATAGAGAAGTTACCGATCCTTCAATTTATGTAAAATTCCCCCTAGCAGAAGCTAAAAGCGACAAGCCAATAGCTAATAGCTATCTTCTAGTTTGGACTACTACCCCATGGACTCTTCCTGGAAACTTGGCGGTTGCAGTTGACCCAAAGCTTGAATATAAAAAGTTTGAAGTCAAGAACGCTAGCAACTCCGAAGTCGAATATCTAATCAGCTACAACCAACCCCCAGAGATAGAGGGTTTTGAGGTTAAAGAAGTAGAAAAAATCTCCGGCCAAGAGCTTATCGGATTAAAATACCAATCTCCATTCAACCTCCCCACCGACGCACTCAACAAGCTAAAAGGCCACAAACTCCACGAAGTATGGGTTGGAGATTTTGTCACCACCGAGGACGGTAGTGGTTTAGTCCACATTGCCCCTGCATTTGGAGAAGAAGACTTTCGACTTATGGGGATTAAAGAAAATCTCCCAGTCACCATAACCGAAAAAATCGAAATGGCTCAAGGATTTCCCGGGGCCGGAAAGTATGTCAAAGAAGCCGATCGAGATATTGTTAAAGATCTTGAGGGACGCAACTTGCTATATAAATTCTCCAGAATAAAGCACGAATATCCACACTGTTGGCGTTGCGACAACCCACTTTTCTACGTTGTAAGAGAATCTTGGTTTATCGAGATGTCTCAGCTCCAAAAACAGCTCATTAAAGGAAACGAAAAAATAAACTGGGTGCCTTCGCACATCAAAGAGGGGCGTTTTGGCAATTGGCTTAGCGAAATCAAAGACTGGTCAATTTCCCGCAACCGATATTGGGGAACCCCTCTACCTATTTGGGTATCCGAAGATGAAAAGGAAAAGTTTGTCGTTAGCTCTCTAGAGGATCTTCAAAAATACTCTCCAAATCAAAACACCTTTTACCTCCTTCGCCACGGCGAGGCCCGCGCCAATATCGAGCACGTTGTCGCGGCGGGACCAGAGGATAGCCCCGAACACACCTCCGACCTAACCGAGTTGGGCGAGAAACAGGTAGCTCAAGTAGCCAAAGAACTCAAAAAGGAGGAGATCGATTTAATCTTCGCCTCTCCTTATCTACGCACCAAGAAAACCGCTCAAGCCACCGCCAAAGAAATTGGCAAGGAAGTGGCTTTTGATGACCGACTAAAAGAAATTGATGGTGGGAAACTTAATTGGCAACCACTCAAAGAATACTGGGCTCTCTTCAAAGACGATCAAGAGAAGTTTGATAAAGCCCCAGAGGGAGGGGAGAGTTTAGCAGACGCCAGAAAAAGAGTTTTAGAATTTTATAAAGAGCTAAACGAAAAGTACAAGAATAAAAAAATCTTAATCGTCGCTCACGGAGGAATCCTTCGTTTAATCGATGGTATCAATCGTGGACTCGAAGCAAGGGAGATAATGGAAGAAACAGACGCCTTTCCCCATGACTCCTTTAAAGAGATAAAATTTGCCAACCGTCCACTCAACCAATTTGGAGAACTAGATCTTCACCGCCCCTACATCGATCAAGTCAAATTAGCCCATCCCAGGACCGGAAAATCCCTTCAGCGAATTGAAGACGTCGCTGATGTCTGGTTTGATTCGGGGGCAATGCCGTATGCCAGCCAACACTTCCCCTTTAACCAAGAGAAGAAAGGTCTAAAAGCGCTAAAAGAAATTCCCTTCCCGGCGGATTATATTTCTGAAGCCGTTGATCAGACCCGAGGTTGGTTTTACACCCTTCACGCCATTGCCGTCCTCTTGGGTCAGCCCCAAGCCTACAAAAATGTAGTTTGTTTAGGGCTTATAAGCGACAAGGAGGGCAAGAAAATGTCTAAATCAAAAGGCAACGTCATTAATCCAAATGAAATGATCAACAAATATGGGTCCGATATGGTGCGTTGGTATTTTTACACAATGAACAACCCCGGCGACTCAAAAAACTTCAACGAAGACGACCTAGCCAAGACCTCCAGAAAGATAGCAACCATTCTCTACAACTCCTTCAGCTTCTTTAACACCTATGGGCAATTCACTATCGAAAATGGAGCCGAGCTAAAGAGCGAAAACATTCTAGATAAATGGATTATGGCTGAATTGTATGATCTATCCGAAACAATTTCTGATTATCTAGATAACTACAAAATCACCGAAGCCGGCAGGAGGATAGAAAGCTTTATCGACGGCCTTTCCCGCTGGTATATTCGCCGATCGCGATCGCGCTTCCAAGACGCTACTAAGTCCGGCCAGCAAAGCGAAGACTATCTCTCTGCCTCAAGGACCCTTCAGTACGTGTTTGTTCAAATAGCCAAGATAATGGCTCCGTTCACTCCGTTTCTAGCCGAAGCTCTATATCAATCCGCCAGCGGAGTACAAACTTCTGTGCATCTTGAAAACTGGACTCAGGTTGATAAGGCATTCAAAAACCCCGAGCTAATCGAAAACATGCAGTCTCTCCGCGACCTCTCCACCAACGCCCTCGCCCTTCGCGCTGAGGCTGGAATAAAAGTTCGCCAGCCACTCTCCTCGCTAACCCTAAAGGACCAAGGTTTAGAAAAAGAGACAGAGCTTCTAGAAATTCTAAAAAACGAAGCTAATGTTAAAGAAATTAAATTCGACTCCAAGCTCGAAAACGAAAAGGGGTTAGAGCTCGATCAACAAATTACCCCAGAGCTCAAAGAAGAGGGTATGGTTAGAGAAATAACTAGGGCCATCCAGGGACTACGCCAAAAAGCCAACCTCGACGTCAAAGAAAGGATCAAAACAATTCAATTTAATGCCCCAGAAACGGTAACAAAAACAATTGATAAATATGCCCAACAGATTATCGCTGCGGTTGGCGCAGAAAATATCGAGCACACGACAGAAATAATCAACCCAGACACCGATACAAGCGCAGAGCTAAAGATAGATGATGGCGTTATTGGTCTAGGATTGGCTAAGTAGACTACTGAGGCAAATAGCGACTATACGAATCAAGTTGGTAAAAATCTTGCTGGTTTTTTACCGCTTGATTACCAAAAAAGAAAAACACAACTGCAATCATCAACGCAGAGAATAGAGCCAAGATAGCCACCCCGATTGATGCTCCGTTATTCATACTAACTAATACCGATACTCTTCCTAACTGTGCGCATCTTGTTTTCTGCTAGTTTCCGCGCCCTCTTTCCACCTCTAGTAAAAGCTTTTGTTGCGGCACCAGAAGATGTTTTGGCTTTTTTATTTCTATATTGAGCAAAATAATCTACCACCAAGTTGCCAACTCTTTCTTTCAGCTCACCATAGCGGTTACCGCCCAAATCCTTTTCGGTTTCTTCCATAGTTTTCCCACTAAAGCTGCTGGCAATGCGTAAAAGATTGGAGACGCCGGGCTTATTTTTTTCGTCATATCTAACCTCATCCCCAGAATCCGTTACCGCCTTAACGAACTTTGCCTTAATTTCTTCAGGGCTTTCATCGATATACACACATCCGCTTGGTAGGGACTTACTCATTTTTTTTTCTGGGTTATCTAGACTCATAAGTCTTGGAGCCTCGGTGGTTATCGCTTCTGGAGTTTTAAACACTCGTCCAAATCGATTATTAAACTTTCGTGCAACCAACCTTGTTAGCTCTACATGCTGCAGCTGATCTTCTCCCACTGGAACTTTATCTGCGTCGTAAATCAAAATATCTGCCGCTTGGAGAACCGGGTAGGTAAACAGCCCAACATTCTCTCCACTTTTTTCAGACTTCTCTTTGTATTGAGTCATCCTGCTCAGCTCACCCATTGGTGTGACGGAGTTAAAAATCCAAGCCAACTCTAAATGCTCTGGGATAGCAGATTGCAAAAATAAATTAGATTTTTTTGGATCAAGGCCAACCGCCAGAAAAGAACGCATTAGGTCGGAGATTTCTTTTTGCTTCTCCCCCGGATCGTATTCAGTGGTTATGGAGTGATAATCAGCAATAAAGAAGAAGCACTCGTATTCTCCCGAGTTTTGTAAATCAACAAAATTCTTTAATGCACCGAGGTAATTCCCCAGATGCAATCTCCCCGTTGGTTGAATACCCGAAACTATTATTGGCTTCATATATTTAGAGTCTAGCGAAAAATACAAAATTATTCCATCTGAGTCTTCAATAAGTATTCACCAACAAGCTCGTCAACAATAAGGCAAGTATCATAAGTAGATAAAGATTAAATAAAATCACATGAAGGAAAAACAAAAGAAGATTGCTGCCGGAGTTGGGGTCGGAATAGCCCTTGCCGCTGCCGCCGCCGCGATCTATTTATTCACTGGCGAGGAGGGGAAAAAACGTCGCAAAAAAGTCTCCACTTGGGCAACTAATATGAAACAAGAAGCTGTCGATGCCCTCAAAGAAGCCAAACACACCAGTAAAAAAGCTTATCATCAACTCATTGATGAACTCGCCGAAAAATATGTCATGGCTAAAAATGTTAACAAAAAAGAAGCTTTACTTTTAGCCACCCAGTTAAAGACTCACTGGGATAGAATGCAAGCAGCCATGAAAGAAGCTCAAAAAAGCGTAAAAAAGAAAACAAAAAAAACGAGCAAAAAGTAAAGCTTCAAAAATAAAACAGCCCGCTTCACGGACCGCCTTATTTTTTTACCAGAAATATTTTTTTGTGCAGCAAAATAATTTCTCGTAAGTTATCCACTTAATTTTCTACATTTAATTTTTATTTCCAGTAAAATTAAAAGAGGAGAAAGAATTTTTGTTTTAAGTTTTATTTTTATTTATAAATATTATTTCTTAAATCTAAAAATCGTCATTCCCTTATGTTCGAAAGGTCGAAGCGAAAAATTTTAAAAACACAAAAGAAAAATATGCCAGCAAAGAAACGACGAAAGGCTGCTCCAAAAAAGCGAGCAACCAAGAAGCGAGTTACCAAGAGAAAGACCACCAAGAAGCGAGCAACTAAGAAAAAAGCTGCTCCAAAGAAGAGAAAGACCACTCGCAAAAAGGCAACAAAGCGCAAAGCTGCTCCAAAGAAGCGAAAGACCACCAAGAAGCGAGCAACTAAGCGAAAGAAGCGATAAAGCTTTTCAAAAAATAAAATGGCTGAGGCGTACGCCTCAGCCATTTTATTTTTCCTACTTTCTTATTGAAGCTCAGCATCCACTTGGACGGTGGTTTCCTCGGCTGGCGCTCCAGTTTCCGTGGTTTCCTCAGTGGTAGATGCGTTGGCCTCCACCATCTCCTCTTCCATTGTGCCATTATCAGCTTCCATTATCTCATCTGCTGCCGTTCCCTCGCCGTCCTCTACGGCCATTTCATCGCTAGAGCCGAGTAGCCAGTAAGCAAGGATAACTAAGATGATGATTATAACTATGGTCAAAAGAACATTTGATTTCTTCATAATCTCAAATTTAAATTTATAAATTTAGTACAAACCGACCTATATATCCGTAAAAAAGGATGTTTAGATGTTAGCCCACATTTTCCAAATCAGCAAATTTGGTGCTCTGGGGGAGACTTGAACTCCCACGATCCGGAGATCACAGCGACCTGAACGCTGCGCGTCTACCAATTCCGCCACCAGAGCAGACTATGATTTAAAGCTTCTCGTAGTTTCAAAATACCAAGCCGCCGCCTCTTCTAAGTGATCAGCAGGAGAGGGGAGCAAAGTCCCTTCAATTCCCTTTGTTTCTGGACGAGATGCGTATATATAGTTTGGAGAATATAAGAAGATCGCAGGCAAACCGCTTCTTATCTTCGATTGAATCAAATTTAATGCCGCAGCCCTCTCTTCTTGATCAAACACCGTTCGGCTAACTCCCAGAGCTTCATCCACCTCAGGATTGCTGTATAGGGAAAGATTTAGCCCGGGGTAAAATCTTTGGTTTGAGTGCCAAAAAGAATAAATATCCGAGTTTTCGCGCAAAACATTTCCAAATAGAAGAATTTGGTAATTCCTAGTTTTAATAATTTCCTCGTTTACATCTTCTGGCTCTAACACAATCGGGCTGAAATTGACGCCGATCTCCTTAACTTGTTTCTGAAGGATTTGCGCGCTTTCAACTAAGAAATCTATATTGGGGACGATTAGATCAAAATCCAAGACTTCTCCATCTTTCTCTCGCAAGCCAGTATCTTTGTTTGTCTCCCATCCAGCATCGCCCAAAACTTTTTTTGCCTCCCTCAAGCTTTGTTTATTGTCTTCTGGTTTTAAATACCCATCTAAAAACGGCAAAATTGGCCCGTCCGCTATTTCGCCCTGCCCCTCCAGTGCGCTATTTATTAAAGACTTCCTATCTATTGCTAAGTCCATCGCCTTTCGCACCTCAAGTTCTGCTAGAGCTGCATTGGCCGACTGATTAACAAACAAGGCATAGTATCGAGGGACGTTAAAAGTGTAAACTTCTGCCTGCCTCGAGATTGATGCCACGTGTTCATTTCTCAACCCTCCGATTCCATCTAGATAGTGGCGATTAAATGCAGCGAGTGCCTCTTTGAAGGTTTGGAAAAAACGCACGTTAAATCTTCCTATTAAAGCCCTCTCTCCAGCATAATTATTGTTCCGAACTAATTTATACTCTGCTATTAATCCATCTCGCTCTTTTTCGATGCTTAAAAACCTATACGGGCCGCTAGCAATTGGCTCAAGGCTAAATTCTGATATGCGCAGGTTGCTCGGAGGGATTGAACCAAAGGCGTGTTGTGGTATTGGGCGAAAATCTGCCAACGTATCACCAAAGTAGCTATAAATTGCCGGCAATTTAAAAGTTAGAGTCCTCTCATCAACAATTTTCACATCTACATCGCGCCAAGTAGAAAAAAGAGGGGAGTTTGCTTCTCTATTTTTGATTGTATCGATAGTAAACAAAACGTCGTTAATATCTAAGGTCTCTCCGTCGGACCAAACTAAATTATCCCTCAAGACTAGCGTCCACTCCTTGCCGTCCTCTGAGTGCTCAATAGACTCAGCTAGAGTCTCTAAGTCAGCAAACATTAAAACCATTAAAGCGTGATCAATTTCGTTTGCGTTACTTAAAACAGGGTTGATAAAAGAAGGCTGACCAACCAGTCCTTCCGTATATTCACCGCCTTGAGCGGGGATGATAGAGCTTACCGAAAAGTACCAGTATCCGAGACTGGTGATAAAAGCTAGGATAAAAATTGTTGCCGCGACCAAAAAAACTAATCTTTCATTTACAGAAAGTCTCTTATGGGCCGCCAATAGAGAAGAAATCATTTTTCTAGTCTAAAGAAAGAGGTTCGCTAGGGCTAGGACTCCAAAAATAATGACCAAGATTACCGTGCTGTAAAAGATTATTTTTTCTAGTCCTCGGCGCTTTTGGTAAAAGCCATCGCCACCAGCTCCTCCTCCGCCAAAAAGCCCACCAGCGTCACCACCTCTCTCCTGCATTAAGATAAGGGCAACAACCAATATCGAAATGACTATTTGTAGTAATGAAATTATTTGCATATTATTCGTCTATTTTTTTCTTCTTTTTCGCCCCCCGAAACAACAGGTTAACAAAGCTGATTAATAGCGTTGAATACAGTAAGGCCATTAGCCCATCTATACTAATATGCTCAGAGTAAATGTCAACGATAAAGAGAATTGCTCCATTGATTACCAAATTGAAGATTCCTAGCGTTAAGATGATGACCGGGCTAAATATCAACTTAATAAAAGGCCGCAAAATCATATGGATGAGCGTCAAAATCAGCACTAAGGCCAAAAATGCCACTATCGAACCAGTGAGATCAAACCCCGGTATAAAATAAGCCGCAGCTAAAAGCGCTAAACCGTTAACAATATATACCATAATAAATCTACCGAGCATAAGTATATTATACCGCACCCAACCGGCGCCTTCCATCTAGGCCCTCCTTTATCAAATTTAACAAACTTATATCATCTGTGATATAATTATTCAAATTAACCCACCACAATTATGAAAAACGATTCACTGCGTCGCATTGGTAAATTAATCGAAGACCTAAGAGAGAGAAATGGTCTTACTCAAGCGCAATTAGCTAAATCAATTCACACTAGCCAAAGCGCAGTTGCCCGCATGGAGAAGGGCCAGCAAAATTTCAGCACTGAAATGCTTTCGCGGCTCAGCCAAGCCTTCGGCAGTGACATCTTTACCTTGACAAAGGGGACGATGAACTTTCAAATTGAGGGAGGCCGAAAGCTACACGGCCAAGTCACCTGCAAAACCTCCAAAAATGCCGCAGTCGGACTGCTTTGCGCCTCACTGCTCAACAAAGGTAAAACAACCTTACAAAATATGCCCCGCATCGAGGAGGTAAATCGGATAATCGAAGTTCTTCAAAGCATCGGCGCTGTAGTTCGTTGGAAGGACAACGATGTCGAGATCGACACCAGGGGGAAAATAGACCTAAACAAGATCGATCGAGATGCCGCAATCAAAACCCGTAGCATCATCATGTTTATTGGTCCGCTAATCCATCGCCTTAAAACGTTTAAACTACCTCAAGTTGGCGGCTGTAAACTCGGCTCCCGTACCGTTCGCCCCCACTTTTACGCAATGGAAAAGCTTGGAGTAAAAATCAAAGCCGATAGCGACAACTACACTATTAGCCACAAAGAGCTCCACCCCGCCTACACCGTGTTGTATGAGTCGGGAGACACCGTAACCGAAAACCTCTTGATGGCCGCTGCCCTAATCCCTGGGGTGACCACCATAAAGATGGCCTCCGCCAACTATCAAGTTCAAGACATGTGCTTTTTCCTCGAAAAGCTCGGGGTCAAGATCGAGGGGATTGGCAGCACCACTCTCAAAGTTCACGGCATCAAAAAAATTGAGAAAAATATCGAATATTCTCCCGCCGAAGATCCAACCGAGGCGATGTTTTTCCTCGCCGTCGCCGCTACCACCAACTCTTCCATCGAAATCAAACGAGCCCCAATAGAATTTGTTGAGCTAGAGTTGCTCAAACTTGAAAAAATGGGCTTCAAATACAAAATATCCAAATTTTATAAAGCTAAAAATGGCAGAACTGACTTAGTCGACATCCAAACCAGCCAATCCACGCTAAACGCACTCGAAGAAAAGATTGCCGCCCGACCCTTCCCTGGTCTCAATATCGACAATCTTCCTTTCTTTGCCGTAATTTCTACCCAAGCCGAGGGCCAAACCCTGATCCACGACTGGGTTTATGAAAAACGTGCTCTCTATTACACCGAACTAGATAAATTAGGCGCCAACACCATATTGGCTGATCCGCACCGAATTTACATCAACGGCCCAACCCAGTTAAAAGCCACCGAACTAGTCTGCCCGCCCGCGCTAAGACCAGCCACCATAATTTTAATCGGCATGCTAGCCGCCAAAGGCACCTCCGTTTTGCGCAACGTCTATTCCATCAACCGAGGATATGAAGATTTGGCCAACCGGTTAAATAAAATGGGAGCTAAAGTAAAAATCATTCACGATTTCTAAAGGAATTGGCCCGCGAGTCTACGAGCGGCTGCCAAACCTTTACCTTGAGCCCATCGAAGGATGCTCTTCGCGCAGCGAATTTAAAAAAAGAGGGGGCTCACTGCTGAGCCCCATAGCGATTAAACCAATCTTGGTCAAATACCTCGACAGGCCGGCTCCTTTCCTGCTACAGTATCAGCACTAACTAAAAGTCATAAGCTAAAAGCTACTACTCCCCACCTGCTAAAAACTAACAGCTATAAGCTAAAAGCTATCTAACCATGTTTGTAAGAAAAATTGGCATAGATCTTGGAACCGCCAACACGATTGTTTATATCCCAACCAAGGGCTTTATTGTTAATGAGCCAACCATTGTTGCCCTCGGCGAACCGGGCAACGAAGTCTTAGCAGTCGGGCGAGAAGCAAAAAATATGATTGGCCGCACCCCTTACGACATCACTCCATACAGGCCGCTGAAAGACGGAGTCATTGCCGACTACTACATCACCAAAGCAATGCTTAAATATTTTATTTCTAGCGTCACTGGACCAATGAATATTTTCCGACCCGACATCGTTATCTCTGTTCCAGCCGGAATCACTCCAACCGAACGCCGCGCCGTTACCAATGCCACTAAAGAAGCGGGCGCACGAGAGGTGCACTTAGTTAAAGAGCCAATCCTTGCCGCTCTCGGAGCTGACATCCCCATCAATTCTCACTCCGGAAACATGATTATCAACATTGGTGGCGGTACTTCTGAAATCGCCGTTGTTTCACTCGGTGGAATTGTTAGCTGGGCTTCACTTCGCGTCGCCGGCAACAAGTTTGATGAGGCCATCATGGACTATATAAAAAAGAAATACTCAGTCCACATTGGTGAGCAAACTGCCGAAAAAGTAAAAATAGAAATTGGCTCCGCCCTGCCCATGAAAGACAAGCTCTCTGCAAAGATCCGCGGCCGCGACATTACCTCCGGTCTTCCAAAAGACGTGGTAATCAACTCCAACGAAATAGCCGAAGCACTAAAACCATTACTTATGGACGTCGCCAACGCTGTTCAGGGAGTATTTAACGAAACTCCGCCTGAGCTAGTTGCCGATATAATGGAGAAGGGGATTATCGTCTCCGGTGGAGGCGCCAATCTACGAAACATCGATGAGTTTTTCAAACGCATGACCGGCGTGCAGACCTATCCAGCAGAAAACCCTCTTTTCTGTGTTGCTCGAGGTACTGGCCTTATCCTTGGCCACCTCGACACCTACAGACGCACCCTGCTCAATAAACGGTAAAAAATCTACAGCACTAAATTAATATCAGCCCCAATGCAAAAAAAGTTCACGCAGCTGATAAAGGATAATAAGCTAAACCACGCTCACATATTTTATGGAGATGTTGATGGGGCATTAAAGTTTGCTCAAGGGCTTTGCGGATATCTTGAGAACGGCAACTGGCAGGCTCAACCAAAATCAGATTTTCGGTTTGTCGAATGTACGCAAAAATCTATCGGCGTGGATGAATCCCGCTTACTTAGCCACTTTCTATCTCTTACTCCCAGCGTATCTCAAAAAAGAAGCGCCGTTGTGTTTGGAGCTCACAGCTTAACCGCCCAAGCCCAAAACGCCTTATTAAAAATTGCCGAAGAACCACCTAAAAACGCCTTATTAATTCTCATCCTCTCTGATCCCAACGCCCTGCTCCCCACTCTTCGCTCCAGATTTCAACTTCATTTCTTTAACCCCCACAGCATTGTGGCAGTGGAGGCTGTAGAGGACATTAAAAAGGTTGCCAAACAAATCCTAACCCAAACCGGCAAGGTACGATCCGAAACAATCAAGGATTTTATAAAAAATGAGCTCCCTTGGGAGTCTCTAATCAAAGAGCTGATAACCCAGCTGGGGGAAAATAAAGAAAAAAATTATACCGCCCTTAAGGAGCTACTGCACCGCTGGGAATTAATGAACCAATTTAGCACTAATCGCCGCCTGCAGTTAGAGGCAGCCCTGGAATCCGTCAAATAAATAGCAAAATAAATGTTAAAATAAGTTTATGCAAGAAACAATCAAAAAATTTAAAGACGAGGCTCAGGTCCAGATTACAAATCTTAAAAAAGACTTAAGCGCAATTAGAACTAGCCGCCCCAATCCAGCGTTAATCGAGGATATTGAGGTGGATGTCTATGGCCAGAAGATGACCATAAAACAAATTGGCTCGATCAGCATCGTTCCTCCTCGCGAACTAGTGATCACGCTTTGGGATGTCGGAAACGTCACTCAGGCAGCTAGGGGCCTCGAAGACACCAAAAAGGGGTTTAACCCTCAGGTTCGCGGCAACTCCATTCATATTAATTTGCCGCCTCTATCCCAAGAGCGCCGAGACGAGCTAGGGAAGGTTGCTAAAAGTTCGGCCGAAAACATTCGCATCCAAGTCCGCTCTCACCGCGATCACGCCAACAAAGCCATCGACAAAGCTGAAGCCGATAAAGCAATCAACGAAGATCAGAAATTCAAGTTCCGCGAAGAGGTTCAAAAAACTGTTGAGGATGCCAACAAAGAGATAGAACGCCTTGTTGATGGAAAAATCGCCGAACTCAACGAATAATGGGAATCTTAGTTTTAATTGTCAGCATAGTTTTACTTATTTTGCTCCACGAGCTGGGGCATTTTCTTGCTGCTAAATCCTATGGGATGAAGGTGGAGGAGTTTGGCTTTGGCTTTCCCCCTAAGTTATTTTCTAAAAAGTGGGGAGAAACCGAGTATAGTTTTAACCTTTTTCCCCTTGGTGGCTTTGTCCGCATCTTGGGAGAAAATCAGCTCACCGGCCAAGTTTCTGCCGAAGAAAAACAGCGCTCTTTTTCCGACCGCCCCGCTCGCCAGCGCCTCGTTGTTCTTGCCGCGGGTGTAGCCGTAAACTTCCTTCTTGGCTGGCTCGCCCTAGCCACCGTTCTTATGGTTGGTGCTCCCCAGTCCATCCTAGTCACCCAGGTGCTAGAAGACAGTCCCGCTCTTGAGGCCGGACTTCAGACCGGAGATCAGATTCAAGAATTCTCCAGTGCTACCTCCCTCATAGCACACCTGGAGCAAAACGCCGGCAAGACAGTGGAGCTTTCCGTTCTTCGAGATGGGCAAGAGAAAACCATCTCCCTTATCCCCAGCGCCCAAGAAGGGAAGATCGGTTCCGGGCTCAGCGAGGCCGGCCTAACCCAAAAAGGCTTCTTTGCCGCCCTTAAAGACGGCCTAGTCCTCTCTTTGCAGGTCATGGCCCAGATCATTAAGGTTCTTGGCCTATTGATCTTCTCCATCTTCACCGCCCAGGGAATTCCCGAAGGCATTGTTGGGCCGGTAGGAGTTTTCTCGGTTGCCTCTGATTTGAGCCAGCTAGGCTTTATCTATGTTATCCAGCTAGTGGGCATCATTTCCCTAAACTTGGCCATCTTAAACGCCATTCCTTTTCCGGCCCTAGATGGCGGCCGTTTCCTTTTTGTCTTAATTGAGAAGATCAAAGGTTCTAAGCTTTCTCCTAAATTTGAAATCATCGCTCACGCTACTGGCTTTGCCTTACTTTTGCTTCTGATGATCTTCATCACTGTTAGAGACGTGGTGCAGCTTTTCTAAACCCTCTTTGCTTTTTCAGTTATTAGAGATAAGCTATAGCCATGTACCAATCCAAGCTTTTCACTAAAACTCGCAAAGAAGCCCCCTCCGAAGAGGTGGCTAAAAATGCCAGCCTCCTTATCCGCGCTGGCTATATTCATAAGCAAATGTCTGGCGTTTATGAATTTTTACCTCTCGGCCTCCGCGTGATAAACAAGATTTCCAACATTGTTCGAGAAGAAATGAACAAGATTGGTGGCTTAGAGCTTAAGATGACCGTACTGCAAGACAGTGAGCACTGGCAAAAGAGTGGGCGCTGGGACGACTCGGTAGTAGATAACTGGTTTAAGAGCAAGCTATCTTCTGGCGCGGAGGTTGGTCTAGCTAATACTCACGAAGAGGCCCTATCCTCACTTCTCAAGCAATATATCGATTCCTACAAAGACCTACCGATCTATCCTTATCAAATCCAAGTAAAGTTTCGTAATGAGCTAAGAGCCAAGAGCGGCATTCTTCGAGGCCGCGAGTTTTTAATGAAAGACATGTATTCATTCTCTCGCAACCAAGAAGAGCACGACGCCTTTTACGAAACCGCCAAAGAAGCATACAAGCGGGTTTTTACAAGAGCCGGGATTGGCGATCGCACCTTTCTCACCTTTGCCTCTGGCGGATCTTTCTCGAAGTTCTCGCATGAATTTCAAACCCTGACGGATTCTGGTGAAGACACAATCTATCTCGATAAAAAGAAAAAGCTCGCCATCAATAAAGAAGTCTACAACGACGAAGGACTTCAAGAGTCTGGTTTAAACAAGGACGACCTAGAAGAAGTGCGGGCAATTGAAGTTGGAAACATTTTCCCTCTCGGTACTAAATATGCAGAAGCGGTTGGACTAAAATTTAAAGACGAAAAAGGCCAGAGCCATACTCCAATTATGGGATCTTATGGGATCGGAGTTTCTCGATTGATGGGCGCGGTAGTTGAAGTGCTTGCCACCGACAAAGGATTGGTTTGGCCAGAAAACATCGCCCCATTTAAGGTGCATCTAATCTCACTTAAGCAAAATGAAGAGGCAGAAAAAATCTACCAACAACTCCAAGAAGCCGGAGTTGAGGTGCTCTACGATGACCGCGATCTATCTGCTGGAGAGAAATTTAATGATGCCGACCTAATCGGCCTACCCTACAGAGTTGTCATCAGTGAAAAGACCATCAAAGAAGGGAAGTTTGAATTAAAAAAACTTCAGGAAGATGAGGCTAATCTAGTCTCCGAGGCAGAAATCCTAAAAATACTGACTTCCTAGAGACCGCATAAACACTAGAGATAAATACTCCATACCCGTATGGAGTATTTATCTAAGCAAAACTCGACAGAAGGTAGGTATTTCTGCTAGGATATTGGCACTATGAAATTCGGCGGATTCTTACGAAAAAATGTAGGTATCGACCTAGGAACGGCTAACACTCTAGTCTATGTTAGTGGCCGCGGAATTGTCGTTAACGAACCATCCTATGTCGCTTTAAATAACAAAACCGGAAAGGTTTTTGCCGTTGGAGAAGAGGCTAAAAAAATGACGGGCCGTACTCCGCAAAACATTTCCGTTGTTCGCCCTTTGGTTGGTGGAGTTATTTCTGATTTCGAGATGGCCCAAGAAATTATGCGTCACTTTTTAAAAAGAGTTGGAACGCAAAACATGCTTGGCTTTTTTCACTCTGCTGTAGTGGGTGTGCCCAACGAGTTAACCGAGGTTGAAAGAAAGTCAGTAGAAGACGCAATTGTTGGGGCCGGAGTAAACAAGGCCTACATTATCGAATCAGCCCTCGCCGCCGCCCTCGGAGCTCGTCTTCCGGTTCACGACCCAGTCGCCAACATGATTATCGACATTGGCGGCGGCACAACCGAAGTGGCAGTCATCTCGATGGGTGGCACAGTAACCGTTAAGAGCATCAAGGTTGCTGGAGACAAGTTCAACGAAGACATCATGAAGTATATTCGGGAGGAATTTCACCTTGCAATCGGTGCGCCAACCGCCGAAGAGGTAAAAATCGAAATTGGGTCTGCCGTTGTCCAAGACGAGAAGTTGGAAATGACCATTCGCGGTCGCGACCTAACCTCCGGACTTCCTAAAGAAGTAGTTATGAAGGATTCTCAGGTGCGCGCCGCTATCAGCAAATCTCTTAGCACCATCCTCGATGCAGTGCGCACCGTTATAGAGGTCTCGCCACCAGAATTAGTTGGCGATATTCTTCGCCAAGGAATTCACATCTGCGGCGGCGGCAGCCTACTTCGCGGCATCGATCAGCTAATCAGTAAGGAGCTAGACGTTGAGGTCCATATAGTTGAAGATCCCTTAACTTGCGTTGCTCGGGGGACTGGACTAGCAGTTGAAAACCTAGACAAATACAGCTACGTCTTAGACAATCCGCTTCGGCCCAAAGACATTAAGCTCTAGATAGTGTTGGTTCCAGCATTTCCCCAATAACTAATCACTGCTCTCTGATAACTTAAATATGCTTTTTAGAAACCGCGCCATAATTATACTGGTTACTTTACTTCTGCTTTTTCTAGTTGGCCAGATCTTCTTCTTTCCCACCCTTCAACTTCGTGGGCGAGTTGGCCATGCACTCCAAGCTCCCGGTGTTTGGGTTAGGTCTTTTGTTTTGCGCGCTACCCTAGTAAGAAACATTGCCGCCCTGTCACATGAAAATCAGGGTCTCCACGCTCAAATCGTCCAACTGAAAAATCAACCAGAAATAATCGAGGGGGGAAACGATGCCTATCTTCACGCCCAGCTATTTTCTCAATATCCATTTAACAACACCTCAGAGGTTTCGGTTGCTGCCGGAGAAGAGCACGGTCTAGTTGGTGGCGAAAATATTTTAGCCGAACCAGGGATATTTTTTGGAAAAATCATCGATCTAAAAAAGAAGAGCTCATCTATCCAAACCATCTTCAGCAGGGGACTAGAGCTTCCAGTAAAAATTGGCGATGAGAGAGTCGATGGCCTTTTAGTCGGCTCCAACCAACCCCGGATTACCCTAATCTCAAAATCCAAAGCTATCCAGTCTGGGGACCGCATTTTACTTGCTAGCCCAGATTTCCCCTTCGGCCTGACCATCGGCTTCGTGGATTCTATCGAGGACAAGCACTCCGAGCTATTCCAAGAGGCCAGCATCAGCCTCCCTTACAAAATTAACGATCTAAACGAGGTTTATATATTGCTAGATGAATAAGGTGAAGCCGTTATTTTTTTTAATCCTTTTTGTCGCCGTTCTTTTACTTGCCTCACTTCAAAGAGCCCCCGGATTTTCTTTCTTTGGGATTGTGCCGGGACTGTTGATCGCTTTTCTCATTCCTCTCAGCTTCTTTATTGAAGATTTTTATCAATATTTCGCGCTAATTATTTTTGGATCCGCCCTAGCTCAGCCCCGCGCGGGCATCAATCTCATTTCATTTGTTATTTTGGGAACATTTTTAGTCAGCTGGTGGGTGAGGAGAAAGTTTCTAGTCCAATCCTTATATTCTAATTTTCTCGCCATAACCTTTGCTACCTTGCTGGTTTATCTATTTATCGCCCCTAGTTTTATATTGAGCTGGGCATTCCTCCTCGAGCTTCTATATAATGAAGTTATCGCCACTGTTTTCTTCGGAATCTTTTGGCGCTATAAACATTTTCTAAGCTAGCGATGAACCGATTTGATATTAACGACATCATCTCTGACGCCTCCGCGCAGAGCAATGACTACATAGAAAGGCCAATAACCGAAAGGGTGTTCTGGCTTTTTTCCTCATTGACGGTTCTAACTTGTCTAGCCGTATTCTCTCGTCTAGCTTTTTTAAATATCGCCAAAGCTGACATCTATCAAGAGCGTGCCCAAGGAAACGCTCACCAAGAAATTAGTATTCCGGCACTCCGCGGGATTATTACCGATCGCTACGGAGAGCCAATCGCTAAAAACGCCGAAACCTTTTCAGTTTTCATCAACTTATCCAAGGCCCTCCAAAATCCAGAGGTGCTCAATGACGACCTTGCTCGCATCGCCCAAACCCTAGAAATTGACCCAGGCGAATTGCGCCAAACAATCTACAATAGCAACCTAGAAAAAAGTACTAGTCTCGCTATCGCTAGGAACGTTGATAGTGAGCAAGCAATTAAAATTCGCGGTCTAGGCATTGATGATATTGCAGTCATAAACGACTATCGCCGAGAGTATCCTTATCCCGAAGCTTTCGCTCACGTTATCGGCTACACTGGCCCAGCCGAAGAAGGTAATGAAATAGTGGGAAAGATTGGGCTGGAGGCAGTTTACGACAAGGAGCTTAGAGGCCGCGATGGCGCCTCGTATATATTTCGAGATGCATTTGGAAACGAGATAGACCAGAAGATCGCCAGAGACCCAATAGCGGGGGACACCATAAAAACCACCCTCGATGCAAAACTCCAGAATTATTTTTATGAAAGATTAAAGCAGGGGTTAAAAGATTTGGGTGTATATGCCGGAGTTGGCCTAGCCATTCAACCAGACACAGGTGAAGTGCTAGCCCTGATCAGTATGCCCAGCTTTGACAGCAATGTTTTTGTTGAGCCAAATCGTAGCGATGAAAGAGTAGACGTACTCTTAGATTCTCACCAACCGCTATTTAATCGAGCCGTTAGTGGCGCCTACAATCCAGCCTCAACCATCAAACCCCTTGTGGCTTTAGCTGCCCTGAAAGAGAAGGTCGTGGATGACGTTTTTGGCATCGAATCTAAGGGCTATATCGAAATTCCCAACCCTTATTATCCAGACAAACCAAGCCGATTTTTAGACTGGAAAGCTCATGGATGGGTAAATGTTCGTTCTGCCCTCGCACGGTCCTCTAACGTCTATTTTTACGCTGTTGGAGGGGGTTTTGAAGACCTGGTAGGTCTAGGAATAGATAGGCTAAGAAACTATTGGCAATACTTTGGTTTAGGCTCAACCACCGGCATCGATCTCAACGCGGAGGCAACTGGATTTTTGCCTAGTATTAAAGAAAAAGAAGATCGCACTGGCCAGCCTTGGCGAGTGGGAGACACCTACAATATCAGCATTGGACAAGGCAATCTTAGAGTCACCCCAATTCAGTTAATTCGCTTCATCGCCTCTATTGGCACCCGAGGTTTAATGTATCGTCCTTACGTAGCTAAAACCATCACCGATTCTTTGGGTGAGGTTGTTTTAGAAAATAATCCCGAAGTGGTGCTTAGCTACTCCGACTGGAAATTTGAGCTCGGCGAGGTGCGGGCTGGAATGGAGCAAGGGGTGACTAAGGACTATGGCACATCCCACCTATTAAGCTATCTTCCTTTTAGCTCTGCTGGCAAAACCGGTAGTGCCCAAATCCAAAACAACACCAAGACTAATGCCTTCTTTGTCGGCTACGCCCCAGCAGAAAATCCAGAAATCGCAATCTTGGTATTAGTCGAAGACTCTCGAGAGGGGAGTTTAAACACCATCCCTATTGCCAAAGACGTCCTTGATTTCTATTACAAAGAAAGACTTCAATCAGGAAAGTGATTCAGAATATATTAACCATTTTAATGGGGGCCACCCCCGTGTTTGAACTAAGGGGGGCCATCCCAGTTGCCCTCGCCGCTTTTTCCTTCTCTCTTCCAAGGGCGATTTATTTTTCCATCCTCGGCAACCTTCTCCCCGTTCCGATTCTTTTTATCTTCCTCCCAATGTTGAGCGATTATTTATCTGAAAAATTCTATCTAGCTAAAATTATTCTAAATAAAATATTCACTCAGGCCCGTTCGCGCCACACTAACAAATTTGATAATTGGGGCGCAGTCGTTTTATTCTTCCTTGTTGCCGTTCCCGTCCCTCTCACCGGGGCTTGGACCGCCAGCTTAGTAGCCATTCTTTTTAGAATTCCTCCCCGCAAATCAATCCCCGCGATCTTCTTTGGCTTACTAGTTTCTGCCGCAATCATTTCCGCTATATCGATCGGGATTATCGCACTGTTTTAGTGGTATCATATTAAAATATGAATAAACTGCTCATCGCAAACTGGAAAATGAACCCCGATTCAGAAGAGGCGGCTGTTGGGCTAGCCCACGCCACCGATTTAGAAGGAGTAATCATTTGCCCTCCATTTATCTATCTTGAGTCTATCCGAGGGGCCCTTAAAAATGCCCAGCTAGGGGCGCAGGATATTTTCCTTAGCGATGGCAAGCCCCACACGGGAGAGGTATCAGCGGCGCAGTTGAAAGAAGCCGGAGTTGAGTACGTTATTGTCGGACACAGTGAGAGAAGGGCGCTAGGAGAAACCAACGAACTGATTTCCTTAAAACTCAAAGCCGCTCTATCAGCAGGAATCCGGCCAATATTGTGTGTTGGGGAGGGGGACAGAGAAGACCCCACATCAGAAGAGTTTATTACCGAAGAGATAAACAATGCCCTTAGCGGATTAGATAAAAAAGAAGAAATCATTGTCGCTTACGAGCCGATCTGGGCCATTAGCAGCAACGAAGGAGCTAATGCCGCCGACCCCGACTATGTAAAGAAAATGATTAAAAAGATTATTCGCCTCAGCCGAAAGCATATCCACCATCCAACCGTCATCTATGGCGGATCGACAAATTCTGCTAATATTCAAAGCTATCTAGGCTTAGATGGCGTCGAAGGTGTATTGGTTGGCTCCGTCAGCCTCCAATCCGCAGAGTTTGCAAAAATGGCCGAAATTATTAAAAAAAATAACAAATAATATGAAATTTAATTCGAAAGAATGGTTCTGGCATTTCCTAAATGCCACCTTAGTTGTTGCGGTCATCCTCGGAATCACCATTAGCTTGGCAGTGGTTCGAGCCTCCAATGCTACTCAACCTACTCGCACGATAACTGTTTCGGGTGAGGGGTCTGTAAAAGTTGAGCCCGATATCGCGGAATTACGATTTAGCGTCGTGTCTGAAGCAAAGGTTGCCAAGGACGCAGAAGACGAAACAAGCGAAAAGATATCCAAGGCTGTCAGCTTCCTTAAAGACAGCGGAGTAAAAGACAAAGACATTAAAACCAGCAATGTAAATCTTTACCCTCGCTATTCCTACCGTCCCCTTAACGGCATAGACGACCAGCAACAAATTACTGGCTATGAAGCACGTATTTCGGTGACCGCGCAACTTCGTGACCTAGAAACCGCTAGCGATATAGTTAGCGGGCTAACAGAGTACGGGGTAAACCAAATTGATTCATTCAACTTCCAAGTTGAGGACCCAGATCAGTTTACTCAGTCTGCCCGAGAAGAGGCCTTTGATAATGCGTGGAACAAAGCCAAAAACATGGCAGATGCCGCCGGAGTAAATATCGCTCGCGTGGTAACCTTCTACGAATCAAACGGAAGTATGCCTAGAGTGATGTATGCCGAAGCCGCTTATGGAATGGGTGGAGACGCAATGGTAAAAAGTCCTTCTGCTCAGCTAGAGCCGGGGCAGGAAGAAATAAATGTCACCGTTCAGGTAACCTACGAGATCCGATAGTGCAAAAAAGAGCCCTTCGGGGCTCTTTTTGATATACTAAATAGCAATGAGGAGAAACTTAATCGCCACCACCATAATCTTAGCTCTTATAGCCGTTTTAGCTATTCAGCTTAACAACATCAATCGAGAAAGGTTGGCTCTTAAGTCTGCCCTCAAAGAAGACCAAAAAATTGTTTCAGAACTCGACCTAGAAAACGCTGACCTAACGGCGGAAATTCAGTATTTTGGTATCCCGGATAATCTAGCTAAAGAATTTAAGTCCCGCTTTAACTATCGTCGCCCCGGAGAAAAAATGTTTATTCTCGTACCCGAAGAATGAAGTATCAAAAACTTTTTATTATAGCAGTCGTTTTCATCCTAATAATTTTTGGGGCCTATTATTTTCTGTCCCAAAAAAATTACCCCATCGCTAATGTGGGTCAGGGTTTGATTGCGGCTAAAGATTTCGACATCAGCTTCAACGCCGCCCTAAGCTTCTATAGGCAACAAGCCAGCCAGCAGGGAGCAGACGATCCCGCAACCGATAAAGAATTTCTTAAAGAGCTTAAACGAGCCACACTCGAAAAACTTGTCGACGTCGAAATTGTTCACGGCTCTCTCTACGAGAAGATGGAGACAAAAGAGATCAAACAGTCTATCAACAGTCAACTAGAAGCCATCGAGCAAAACAACACAGAAGAAAATGTTACGGCGATAGAAAATCTTTTCAATGTATCTTGGCAAGAGTTTGAGCGCCTAATATTAATTCCCGAGGCCGAAACAGCCCTGCTCATCCAAGACCTCAACAGCAAATCAATTGATTTTAACACTTGGCTAGAAGCTCGGAAAAAAGACCTAGAGATCGAAATATTCTACCCTGGTTATTTTTGGGACGGCGAAAGCGTAAAGGCAAACTAAGCTTGAGCGGGCGAGGAGAATCGAACTCCCGACTTAACCTTGGGAAGGTCACGTATTACCACTATACTACGCCCGCAACAAGCTAATATTAGTAGAAACCGGCAAAAATAAAAAGCGCCGCCAGCCCACAGGGGGCTGGCGGCTCACTTCGTCAGATGCGGCCTAAGATGTCCTGGATGTCGTGCCACTCCGTCTCATTGACTCGCCGCCATCGATGCACGTGCTCCTCCGTTGGTTCCCAGAGGAATTCAGCTAGATTTCCGCCAAAAACCGCTGGAAAGCTCACCTCTCCCGTATCCATATCAATCAGCTCTAAGCCGATTTTTTGAAGCTCGGCCATGCAGTGCTCGATTTCCTCCGACACCAAGCCAATCTGCCTCCGCAGATCTCTCAGCTCTTGAGAATCTACGTTCACTAGCCTATGCTGTTTTTTGCTAAGGCTCCTAAGCACGCTGAACTTTGCTCGGATATCGCTGGCAATCAATCGAACTAGAGGAAGCATTTTTTCCGCTTCACTCGGTTCGCTACAAATGTGTCCAGGCTCTCCCAATCCGCTCATTCTCTTGCCTCCTTTCCTATTAACGCCCGATTTGGATATCGTACCATCCATCAATTTATTTGCAAACCTTGTCCATACCCAAGCTTTCAGGCATTATTACATTCGAGGCCGATGTAGCTCAGCTGGTAGAGCAATCCCTTCGTAAGGGATGGGTCGCCGGTTCGAATCCGGCCATCGGCTCCAATAAATATGTTCCAATCACTAACAGGAAAATACGATAAATCCAACGCCCAAATCAGTTTCTATTCTGGAGCTGGCGGCGATGACGCGAAAGACTGGACCAACATGTTGGTCCGGATGTATTTGCGCTACGCTCAAAAACGAGGATTTAAGACGGCACAAGTTGATGACGACACGATCGAAATCAAAGGAGAATATGCCTACGGCACACTAAAAAAAGAATCCGGAGTGCATCGTCTAGTTCGCATCTCACCATTCAATTCCAAAAAACTACGCCACACCTCTTTTGCTCTAGTTGATGTTTTACCAGTCCTTCCCCATATCGAGGTGCAAAATTTTCATATTCCCGAAGATGATCTCAAGGTAGAAGTCTCTCGCTCCTCAGGTCCCGGAGGCCAAAACGTCAATAAGCGCGATACTGCGGTCAGAGTAGTTCATATTCCTAGCAACATCTCCGCCGCTAGCCAGTTAGAGCGCTCCCAACAACAAAACAAAGAGAAGGCCATTAGTCTATTAAAGTCCAAGCTCATCCACTTACTACAAAAACACCGCACCCAGGAATTAAAAGATCTCCGCTCTCACGCCAAGCCAGAGTGGGGGAGCCAGATTCGTTCTTATGTGCTCCACCCTTATAAAAAAGTTAAAGATCATCGAACCGATGTCCAATCTAACCAACCAGACAAGGTTTTAGATGGGGGGCTAGATAAGTTTATCGAAGCAGAGATTGGGTTGGAGGAGGATGAATCCTAGTCATGTTATAATTGTTTTATCCCACCATCACTACAAACTACTCGCTACCAACTACAAGCTTTTTACAATGATTAATTTCCAAAACGTCACCAAAATATACGACAAGGTAAACAAAGAGGCTATTGGAATAGAAGACGTAACCTTCCAAATTGAAGCCGGTGAATTTGTCTCCCTAGTCGGCAAGTCGGGCGCCGGAAAATCAACTATCCTAAAATTGTTGATCGGCGAAGAAAAACCCACTCGGGGAAGAATCCTCGTTGGCGAATACGAAGTAAACAAACTAAAAAACAACGAGCTGCCCCATCTAAGGAGACAGATCGGAGTTGTATTTCAAGATTTCAAATTACTTCCCAGCAAGACGGCCTACGAAAATATCGCCTTCGCACTAGAAGCCGCCGGGCGGCCACAGTCCGAAATAGAAGAATTTGTGCCTCAAGTCTTAGACATGGTCGGCTTGAGCCATAAAAAATACAACTTCCCCCACGAACTATCTGGCGGAGAAAAGCAACGCGTAGCAATCGCTCGCGCCATGATCCACAACCCAGCAGTTATAGTTGCCGACGAGCCCACTGGAAACCTAGACGACATCAATACCGAAGAGATTATTAAGCTCTTAATGCGTATTAACGAGCTCGGCACTACGGTAATTTTTGCCAGCCACAACAAAGATGTCATCAATAAAGTAAATAAGCGTGTTATTAGTTTAGTTGATGGCCGATTGGTCCGCGACGAGGCTCAAGGTAAATACATTATAATGTAGACAGTATCTTATATTAAGTATTAAGTAGCAGGCGGAAAACCAAAAAACAAAATTATTCCAGACAACATTAACTGCGACAACGTTTAATCAATCCCTAATTCATAATTCATTACCATGCTTACAATTGGAAGAATCGTAAAATACGGCGCTCAATATTTCTGGCGCCACGCCTGGCTCTCGACCGCCACCATCGTGATCATGGTTTTAGCTCTTTTAATGTACCAAAGCTTAATGATTTTTGGCTTTGTTACCGACTACGCCGTCACAACCATTGAAGATAAGATAGATATTTCCGTATATTTCAAAGTTAATGCGGAGGAGGAAGATATATTAAAAATAGAAACCGCCCTTAAAACTCTCCCAGAAATCAGAGGGACCGAATACATTTCTCGCGAGGCCGCCTTAGCCGAGGTTCAGGCTAGCCACACAGACGATGCCGTATCTCAAGCATTGGAGTTGATCCAAGGCAACCCCTTCAGGGCTCTGATAAACATTCAAGCCGAAGACCCCAATCAATATCCCGATATCGCCGCTTATCTGTCCAACCAAGAGTTCGAGCCAATTATCGATGAAGTAGATTTCACCCGTAATAGGGAGGCTATTGAAAAGCTTAATCGCCTCATCGAAACCGCTAATGGGTTTGGTTTAGGTATTGCTATTTTCATCACCCTAGCCGCCGCTCTAGTTATTTATAACACCATTCGTCTAGCTATCTACTCATCTAGAGAGGAGATTATGGTTATGCGATTAGTTGGCGCTTCAAACTCCTTCATTAAAGGCCCCTACCTAGTTAACGGCATCTTCTACGGACTGACCGGCACTATTGTTACTCTGCTTATTACTGCGCCAATAATTAACTTTATGTCGCCCCACCTAGACAAATTCCTTCCCGGGCTAGCTCTCGAAAGTTACTTCTATTCAAATTTCTTCAGTCTCTTCTTCGCCTTAGTCTTGTTTGGGGTAGGCCTCGGTCTAGTTTCTAGCTGGACATCAATGCAGCGCTATCTCAGAGTGTAGTAATCGCAAAAATGCGAAAATAAAGGAAAAAAACGCGAAATTTAAACAGCGGAATTTAGCACGCGTCTATATTTTGCACCCTCTCTGGTGAAATAAACAAGCAAACCAAGCTTTAATCTGGACGACCTAAGGTAGGCCAATACCTGCTTCGCATTAGAATATCCAAGTTTGTGGACAACTTTCAACTCTATAAGAATTTTATTCTCAACAACGAAATCAGCAAAATATTTGGTTATTACTTCACCTTTATATTTTAAAGGGATATAAACCTGTTCTTTAAAGTCAATCTTTCTTTTGACAAACTCACTTGCTAGAGCACGCTGATAGTCGCGCTCAGCTAGGCCCCAGCCCAGCTCCTATAAACTTCAAAAACAGCCCCGACGACAACAAAGCTTAGTTCCTTATAAACTATTTTATTATCCGCAACGGGCATTTCGCATTTTTAAAAATTTAGCATTTTTCGCGATTACTCCTATTGGTTGGTAAATTTAGCTAATTGGATTTGGTCTTTTTTGTAGCGCCAGACTGAGAGTCCAATGGTCGTTCCAATAATTAGCAAAACAGCCAAACCGATCCAGATAATCGGGCTAACCCCTTTTCTAATCAGAAAATCAGTAGGAGCTGCTACTTTTTTAAATGTTTGGTCATCGTTTGCGTAGATCACTATGTTGTGTTTTCCTGCAGTTAACTGCGCTATATCTGCCTCTGTTGCGTCAGCGTCAACATACAACTGACGTTCTAAGTTGTGCTCCTCATCAAAAATATCAATTCGATAACCATCTCTCGGTGGTCCATCTTCCGGTTCAGTCCAAGAGAATTTAACGTCTCCACCGGCGCTACTACCCTCGATACCCGGAGGAAGCTGCTGTTCGGCAGTGTTGATTTGATCAAAGCCAGCAATCGCGCCCTCTTCATTTTCTCCTGCCGCCTGCCCAAGCTCATCCGTTACTTCATCTGGCACGACAACAAATTCACTGCCTTCTTCGGGAGCGACATCTTCTGGCGGGGTGTCCTCCCCATTTATTGGATCCTCAACAATCGCATTAGCCGAAGTTTTCTCCGTCTTAAAACCGATAGTATAGGTTGTTAGAAGCTCTTCGTTCTGGTCTAGCTGTCTAGAAAAAACATCAGCAAAATAAAGCTGGTCCGGACCCAGGCCACCAATAGTTAACCAGTGCTCAAGCTCTAGGGTCGGATCATATCCGCTCGCTACCACATACAAAGGGTTCAATTGCGTCCTGAGAGTCGCTCCGGAGTCTGCCGCCACATTAGTAGTCCAAGCCAGGGTGACAGAGTGGTGAGTCTTCGCTACTACCCTAGCATTGGTCACAACTGTTTGGATGGGAACACCTGGCTCTAGCTGCTCAACCACCACCGCCCCCTCTTCCACTGAAGCGCCTCCTCCTTCTGGCGGCAGATAGTGCAAAGCATATTTAAAAGAAAAATCCTGATCCTCACCATCAATTCTAGCCCGCCCCTGCAAGTATGGTGATATAGCGTCTTCGTTGTGAGTTAGAAACACTGTAGTCGGGCTATAATAAACCCCCATCCATGGCAAGGACGATATCCTTACCCAGTAGGTCGAATATCCAGACAATAATATATTGCTGTTTAAATCAACGTGAAACTTTTTTCCCCCCGGCTTTGACGGGGTGGAGGAGAGGGAAACAATTTTAGTTGATAAGACGGATCCAAACTCATCGTAAAGAGTTAGGGTTATGTCATCAGTGCTTCCAGAGTTATCTAGCCAAAAATCGAAACCGGTCAACAGAATGTCTTTTCTAGTCTGAAAGACCTGCTCCACATATCCCGATGTATTAAAATATCTCTGAGAGTTCCAAGGATCGGGAGCATATTCATAATAAACCGTTGCCAAAGTTATCATCGGCAACAAGATAGAAAAAAACAATGTAAGGGACAAGATTTTTTTCATATTTACTACTATAATTATATAGTATGAATACCTTAGACCAAGAAAGCAAAAGAGAATATCTACGAAATTTCGTTTTTGGAGTCGAAGATAGTCTAGTTTCCACTGTTGGGCTTCTTTCGGGAGTCGCAATCGCCGGAGTAGAAAGCGCCACCATTATCCTCACTGGAGTAATTTTAATTTTTGTTGAAGCCCTCTCTATGGGAGCAGGAAGTTTCCTTGCCGAAAGCTCCACCGAGGAGTTTAGTCGTCATCGTCACAAATACAATCAACTCGCCGTAGTCGGCGGGGGAATAATGTTTCTATCCTACTTCCTCGCTGGCTTCATTCCACTTGCGCCCTACTTTCTCTTTGCTCCATTTCAGGCACTAGTATTTTCTATTCTTCTTTCGATGATCTCATTATTCGGCCTTGGCCTATTGAGCGCTAGAATTAGTCACATCAAAAGTAGTCGAGTCGCCCTTAGGATGCTCGTTGTAGGAGGACTAGCCATTGTGGTTGGCACTGTTGTTGGCCTATTTTTCTAGAGCCACTTCTTTTTGTTAAAAACCCAGATTAAAAGGAAGGAGATTATTGCCGTTGCTCCACCTATTATCCAAAAAGCGGATGGATTTTCTTGCAGTGGCAATTTTACGTTCATGCCGTAGAAAGAGGGGACGATAACCGCCACCGTCAAAATAATTGTTAGCGAGGTGAAAAACTTGATCACTCGGTTTAGGCTGTTGGTTAAAACCGTCGAATAAGCGTCGCGGATATTCATACTAGTTTTTAGGCTCGCCTTAGATAGGTCAATTATTTCTTGTGAGCCCAAAATCAATGCTTCAATCAGTCCCTTGTCTTCATTATATAAATCCAGCGATCCTCCTTCTAGCAATTTGTGAAAAACCGTATTTTGCGGGATTAAAGAATTCATAAACTCATTCAAGGTTTCCTCAAAGCTAATAAAGCTCATGATCTCCTTATTATCAATCGATTCTTTCCGCGCCCGAAAACTTAGCTCGTTTATCTTTCGGTTAATTCCCTGTAGCACTCGAGAATATTCTGAGTTGGAGCGTTGAAGAATTTGAAGCGCCATCCTAGTCTTTTGAGTGGTGGTTAGCTCTTCTTGCGCATTTGCCAACTCATTAATCCAAGCCAACTTTGCCCTGGAGGCCACCAACACAAAAGTTTCGCTGATAGCAATCATTACCGGTGTCGTGCTAATCATTCCATCTTCGTCCTCAATAGGGGAGCGGACAAAAACATAGTTAATATCGTGACTCACCTCCAAGCGAGGTGCTTCAGTAATGTCCATAGCATCATCCAACATTCTCGGCTCAATGCGTAGTTCGTTGTGCAGTCGTTTCACCTCTTCCGAGGATGGGTTTACGGCCTCAATTAAAGATCCGGCCTCAAATCGCTGACGCTCCTCGAGTTCCGGCATTTTAAGATTTTTATAATAGATCTTTAGCATGCCTTAAGTATAACAAGGATGAGCAAAGGCTTGTAGCTTACCCCCGGCATCCCTGGGTTATCCCTGGGATAACCCAGGGATAATTTACAACAAAAAGCCTACGAACTGCTATCAAGCGTTCGCGGGTCTTTCTTTTCAAAGCAAAAGCCTACTCCGCCTTGTGAATAACCCTTTGAGGGAAGGGGATTTCGATCCCTTCTTTGTCAAAGGCTTCTTTTAGCCTCTTTCTAAACTCTCCAGCAACTGCCCACTGCTCCAGCGGCTGCACATCTCCTAAGATCTTCACATCCACCGAGCTATCTCCAAAGTTTTCCACCCGAACAAACTGCGGAGCTTTCAATATTTTGTCTTTCCATTCCGGGTCTTGAGTCAAATCATCTCCAACCGCATTTATAACTTTCTTCACTTTTTCTAGATCATCACCGTATCCAACTCCAACATTCATGTTTACTCTAGCAAATCCCATAGACTTATTTGAAGCTGTCTTTATCTCTCCGTTCGGCACGTAATGCAAGGTTCCATCTAGGTCTCGCAACATCGTAATACGCAAGTTAAGTCCTTCTACCACTCCAGAAACTCCAGCCACTTCAATCACGTCTCCAACTCGGTATTGGTTTTCCAGCAGGATAAATAAACCAGCCAAGAGGTCTTTAATTAAGTACTGACCACCAAAACCAACTGCCAAACCAATAATTCCAGCCGTGGCGATCAAGGGGCCAATATCTAGGCCGGATTCTGATAAGATCATAAGAATCGCCAGAAGGAAAATTACTAAAGAGGCCGTTCCTCGGAAAACAGAAATTAATGTATTTTCCCTTTTCTCCTCTGCCCTCGCAGAAAGGTTTTTATTTTCACGTACTAAGGTTCGGACCATCTTCTCAATAACCCATTTAGCTACCCAACGTAAAATTATAGCAGCGACAATAATTCCTAAAATCGCTACGCTGTGGTCGACAAACCACCTAGCCAAACCATCAGAGATGGATTGAAGAATTGAATTAAAATCCATATATTTATTTTCTTAAAACTTGCAATGCGCCGTATAAGCCGGCAAGGTCTCCCAGCTCTGACTTTTTTAACTTAGGTAAGTCTGGGAATATTTTTAACATTTGTCGCAGATCTTTTTCGAGTTGGTGGATAGTGAAGCCAGTTTTTTTGGTAATCATTGATCCGCCCAGTACGATCAACTCTGGCGACCACATCACCATAACATTATTGAGACCTGCCGCAAGCCAACGACTAAATTTTTCCCACTCAGATTTATCTAAATGCCACGGCTTATCTCCATAACGAGTTTCAATCGCCCTGCCTCCAATCAACTCTTCTAGCGTCCCGTGCTCGCTTGTATTTAAGGCCAGCCGATCAACATCAATTACTTGGTGCCCCGGTTCAAACCCAACTGAAAATTTATCGATCTTCCCATCAATCACCCTTGCGCCACCAACCCCTGTCCCAATGGTTATATACGCCATTATCCCCTTGGGTTTCCCAGCGCCATAGTGCGCCTCGCCCAAAGCAGCTAAAGCCGCGTCATTTTCCAGATTCACCGGACAGCGGAAAGACCTCTCTAAATCCTTTCCTATCGGACGAGCAATCCATCCCTCCAAATTTGGCCCACCGATCAGCATGTCCTTTTCCGGACTTAATGGGCCGGCGAGGCAACCCGAAATTGACTTAATCCTCTTTTCTTCGCTTAAGCCTAAAATATTTTCTCTAATCAAGCCAAACCCATCCACGTAGTCCTTTGGTGTTGGCCACATTATAATCTCTTCAATTCTCCTCCCGTTGGGAGATATAGCTAGTCGCGTATTTGTTCCGCCAATATCAAAAAGAATTTTCATTAATCTTCAGATCTTTTTAAATTTTCTATACTCGGAGTCGAGTTCGGGCTAAGGTTTCTTAATTTTGCTAAAGACTTCGCACATTCGTCTGCCAAGATTAAAGCATTAAAGATTTTCTTCAGCTTGTCCTTTCCTGTTAAATTGATAACGCTCAGAGAATATCCCGCTTCCTCATAAAATCTTTGCGTCACCTGCATCTGTTTATATAGACGCTTATCATCCTCTTCGTCATACAAAAAGATGAAGTAACAGTTGGACAACAACCCGCCGTTGTCGGGGTTGTCTAAAAAGCCCACCACCTCGTTGTGATTCACCTCCGGAAATATATTGGAGAAAGCGGCAATTTTTGCTGATTCATTTAACCTAATCTTCCAGTTATAGGCGATAGACTTATTTCGCTTCGAAGCATAGATAATTGCCATTCTAGAATGTAGAGCCCTTGCAAGATTGCGCCCTTGATCCTCGAGCGCCTCAACGTCAACTACATCCGCGTGTCGGTTGAGAAGAGTTAATAGGTGTTGGTCCTGAAGCATGGCCGCCAAGGCAACAATTGAGTAACCCATTGCATCTCGGGGAGGAAGATTGGGCTCGGGTAGGCGAACGAAAGGCACTCTTTCTAACTCAGCTAGCTCAAGCAGCTCTCCTCCAGAGCTAATCACCGCCCAACTAAGCCCGCGCCGGATCGCCTCTCTGGCAAAGGACAGGGTCTCTTTTGTATTTCCAGAAAAGGAGCTAGCAACAAAAAAAGTTTGTTTTGCCTCCTCGTCATTGAGGTGGGGCAAGTCATAGTCATTGTGTAAAACAATTTCAGCATCTGCCCCTAAGAGGGGGAGTAGGTCTGCCGCCAAGCGTGATCCACCCATTCCACCAACCACCACCTTCAAAAACTTTTTCAATTTCTCACGATTCTCAATGGCCGGAGTAAAAGATAATTGATTTTTTAAATCCCAAACATCATCCATTTACTTATTATATACCAAACTGGCCCCAATTTTCGTCAACAATAAAAAAGTTTTCAACTTTTCGCTATTGATCGGCAGCCACACCGTTTTATACTAAAAGTAGAACTGATAGATTTCAGTGTTGGGGTTTGGCAAGCTGCAACCAAAGCTCAGCAAAATCACGAGCTGGATCAATCAGGAACCTGTCCCACCGCGGAGTCGAGGTCTGTGAACGCTCGGCCTCCCAATGACGGCAGCAGTAAGCCAGCAAAACGGTTTGCAGTCGGCCTAAGTTGGGTTGAGCTGGCCAGTGCTCCCCAATTGTTCACCTTTGTTGCCGCTAATAATCGTTCGCTCGCCTGGTTGCAACAGGTGAGCTCCGTCGGGCCCCCCCCCACATCACCGTGGCGGGGGGCCATCCATTTCTATAAACAAAAAAATGGACGCGGCGACTTTCGTCGCCACGTCCATGTCGAGGAGGGGGGGCTATCCGCTAGCGAACTCGCGTTCGCCGACCCCGCTCACTGGCCCGCAAGATCTGGAGAGGTCGCTCCTGCCGGAAAGCGTTCCAAGCCGCGATACACAGGCGGAACATCTCCTCCTGGCTAACGCGCTTCTTTTCGGAGGTAGCGCCACCACCAAAACCAACGGCGGCCTGAAGGAGGGTAGTCCGCAGCTTCAGCCGAGGATCGGTCCTCTTCTCCATTCCCGTCCCATCACACACCGGCATCCAGAACTTGGGTGCGATCTGGGGAGCCTTGTGGAAGGTGGCAAACAGCGCTGCGACCACCGGCCCACGGAAGATGTGCTTGTGCTCCTTCGGGCTGAGCTTGTCCAAGAACGAACAAACTCGGATAGCCAGGTCGTAGTGATCGGTGCGCAGCAGGTAGGCGACATCGTCACCGTCATGCTGGCAGCGTTCGTGCTGGCTGGTCCAGAACCACTGGCTAAACCCACGCGGAACTGCCCGCAGGGTAGCCGTCTTAACGCTCTTGAACTCCTCGCTTCCAGCGAGGTAGCTCTCGATCACGTTGGCCCTAGTTCGAGGACTGGAGCGATCGATGCTGGAGTAGAGCGTCCGAACGTCCTGTTCGGTTTGTGCCTCATACTCCAAAACCTTCACTCCGCACTTCCAGCCCGCCGGCATTTCCAGTCTAGCCCAGGCGGTGTGCTGGCCGTTCATCCGATAGGTCTTGCCGTTATAGCGGCAGATGATCAGGTGAACCCATTCCGGGTGGAACGTTCCTCGGATCATCGCCTTGACCAAGTAGTCCACGTGGGCCTGCTTGAGTTTGCGATCTCCGGGGAAGTCCTCGTGGGCCTCGATCAGCTTCACCGCCTCGGCATGGGTGAACTCGAGATTTCGCGTGCGCTTGAGCTCGAGGCCTCCTCCGAGGTCTGTGACGCTGAGAACATCCGTTCCGGCTACAGAGCCCTGGTGCTTGTACTGACCACTCATTGTCAAACTCCAATGACGTTTTATTTTGAGGATTAAGCCCGCAGGCATCCTGGGATAAAACGTCAAAAATACACCCTATGGACCTCACTCGGTACGCCCAAGCAAAGTTCCGATAGTTTAATACATTAGAGTATATATGTCAAAAAAACAAAAAACCGCAGATTGCTCTGCGGTTTTTTGTTTGAAGCAAGCAACCGCTTCAAACCAACGTCTCCCTAAAAGCTATAAGTTCAAAGCTAAAAGCTTCTTTTAAATCCCCAAGATTACCGGAATAACAATCGGTCGCTTTCCGGTTTTCTTCAGAAGGAAGCGCTCGATTTCTTTGCTCATTTCTTTTTTAAGCACCTCAAAGTTTATCGGCTTTTGGCCCTTCGCATACTGGGCGATAGAGGCCTTTACCACTTTTCTAGCCTCGTCCATTAGTCTTTGAGAGTCTCGTAGATAAATAAATCCGCGAGAAATAATATCAATTGATTTCTTTATATCTCCCGTGTTTAAGTCTAAAGCACTAATAACAACAAAGATTCCGTCCTTGGTTAACGCCTTTCGGTCCCGGATCACAACGTCTTGGATTTCTCCAATCCTTAGTCCATCAACCGCCATAATGTCCGACGGAGCCTTCGCCTTTAAGATCATCAGTTCTCCCTTTTCGTCAAACTCTAAGATCATTCCATTGTCTGGGATGATTACCTTGTCAGCGGGAAAACCACTGTCGATAACCGCCTGCGCATGAGAGCGCAACATGGAGTGATATCCATAAGCTGGCATAAAGTACTTCGCGTTAACCTTTTGGTTAATCCAAAGCAATTCTTCAATGTTTCCGTGTCCGGAGGTATGAATGTCGGTGGTGTGATAGTTAAAGAAACGCAGACCATAACGAGTCAGGTTGTCTTTAAGCTTTTGAACTGACATTTCATTTCCAGGAATAATAGAAGAGGAAAGCATGATGGTATCTCGGTCGGTAAGTTGAATAACTTTGTGTTTCTTCGCTGAGATACGCATCAATGCTGCAAATTCTTCTCCCTGCGCCCCAGTCGCAATGATTAAGACTTTATTGTCGGGCAATTTTGCCGCTTCTTCTGCGCTAATCAAAAGACCGGGTTTAAGGTCTAGCCTTCTAGCTTTCTTGGCGATTTCCACGTTCACCTTCATTGATCGTCCTTCGACTACGACGTGGCGTCCGTGTTTTTCTGCTAATTCAATAATTTTAGTGATTCGAGCAAACTGCGAAGCGAAAGTACCAACAATAATTCGGTACGGCGCTTCTTTAATCAGCTGGTCGATGTTTTTTATCAGAGTGTGCTCGTCGGTAGAATATCCTTCCTGTTCGGCGTTTGTGGAGTCGCACATAAAGAATATGTTGCGACGGTCGCCAACCTCTCCCCAAACTTTCTCTTCCTTTTCAGATGGCACTCCATTAAAGTGGTCGAGTTTTAAGTCGCCGCTTACCACGATGTCTCCCACATCGGTCTCCACCGAAAATCCCATAGAGTCGGGGATAGAGTGGGTGACCGGAAAAGATCGGATATAGCTTGAACCAATTTTTTTTCTAGTGCCTGCTTCAAATGGAATGTAGGTCAATCTCTTTAATTGAGGAAACTCTTCCATCCTCTTTCGCACCAACAACTCAGTAATTTCAGCTGTGTAAATTGGCGGATATCCCAATCGGTCCACAACAAAGGGCAAAGCGCCAATGTGGTCTAAGTGTCCGTGAGTGATCAAGATCGCTCGGATTTTATTCTTCCGCTCTTCTAGATAGCGGATATTGGGAATAATGTAGTCAACTCCGGGAGTTTCCTCCTCGGTGACAAACTGAAAACCAACATCAAAGATGAAGATATCATCGTAGGTCTCAACAATTGTCATGTTTTTTCCGACCTCCTCAACACCTCCCAAGGGGATAATCCTAATCCGCCCCTTTTCGATAGGAGGGACCTTTGGGTAGTTTTTCTTTCCTAAATAGGGGTTTGTGCTCAAAGCACCGGTCGCTTTCGCGCCCCCTCTAGATCGACGGTGGTTTCGCTTTCCTAGCGAACTACCCCGACCTCCTCTGGCTGGCGCGCTTTTTCTCGCGGCCGGCCTACTCCCAGTTTGGGAGTGTCCTTTTGCTGGACTCATCATAAATGTAGAACTAGCTACCTTAATTGGTAGCAATAAAAATAAATAATTTTAATTACAATAATTCAAATACGAAGCTCGCTTCTGTCCCAGGTGTTTGATTTGTGCTTTCGCGGTGGAGAATTAAGTTAAAGACACTATAACACACAATAGATTCACATGCAATAGGCACCAAGGCCTGACTAAATGGGGGTTTTCTGCTATCCTTTCTAAACATTGTTATTTATCTACCAAACACAAATATGAATAAAAAAGGCTTAATTTGGGTGCTAATCATCATTCTAGTAGTTGTAATCATCTTTTTGCTCGCAAGCTCTACCCTAGAGGAAGAGATCTCCGACGTAAACGTCATAGAAATGTCTGGAGACGAGTTAGTTGTCGACCTAGGAGAAACCGACACCAATACTAAAGATGTCAAAGAATTCACCCTAGACGCCAGCAACTTTCAATATTCCTTAAAAGAGATAAAGGTTAACGAGGGAGATACCGTGCGCATTATGCTAAACAATACTGATGGATTTCACGATATTGTAATCGATGAATTTGCCGTTTCCTCCGGAAGAATTCAGTCTCCCGCCACAACTAGCGTAGAATTCATTGCCAACAAGACTGGCACTTTTGAATATTACTGCTCTGTCGGCAACCACCGAGCGCAAGGTATGGTGGGTCAGTTGATTGTGGAATAGGACCATATTCTCTAATGCGACTTCAAAAAGCGCCCGGGCTAGGCGTTTTTTGAAATCTCTCCCTACAAATTTCCTCCTATTTGGGTTAAAGTGTAGCCAAGATGCAATCTACTCGATTTCTTTGGAAGCTACTTTTCTGGCTTAACTGGGCCATCATCGCCTATTTTTGGTTTCAAGGCTCCGGCTCCGCCTTCCTCGCCGGCGGTCACCATCGCTTACTTGCTCTCGGACGTCTTGCCGGCCTCTCTGCCGCCTATTTCGTCCTTCTCCAGTTCGTTTATACCGGACGCATTCTTTGGGTGGAAAGATTTTTCGGCCTAGATCGTCTCTCTCGCGCCCATCAGAGAAACGGCCAACTAGCCATCCTGCTTATCCTTCTCCACCCCATCCTTATCCTCGTCGCTGGTGCCCAGGCCCGCTCCAGCTCCTTCTTAGCCTACGCCCTAGGGCTCTTCGATCAAAACGACGATCTACTCTCAGCCCTGACCGCCGCCCTGCTTTTTCTCATAGTGGGCTTACTTTCCTTGGCCATGATCCGACGCCGCTTCAAGTACGAGCTATGGTACTTCATCCATCTCCTTATGTACCTAGCCATCTTTTTTGCCTATCAGCATCAGTTTGAGTTTGGCTCCACCATTAACTCCAATCAGCTCTTCTATGGCTATTGGCTCCTGCTGTATCTGGTTATCCTAATCAGCTTCGTCATTTTTCGCTTTCTTCTGCCCCTCTACCGCTTCTTCCAGCATCGCTTTACCATTGCGCGGGTTGAGCCGGAAAGTGATTCTGTGACCTCCGTCTACATCCATCTACAAAAAGCGGATCGCTTTAAGGTTGAGCCCGGCCAATTCATGATCTTTCGCTTTTTTCAAAAGGGTTTTTGGTATCAAGCCCACCCCTTTTCTCTTTCCCGGCCCAAAAGCGACGGACAGATTCGCATTAGCGTGAAAAAGCTGGGCGACTTCACTGCAAAAATCCCTCAGCTTCAGCCCGGCACTAAAGTACTGATTGAAGGCCCCTACGGTCTTTTCACCCAAAGAGCTGCGATCAAAAACAAAACCCTCCTTGTCGCCGGCGGCATTGGCATCACCCCCATCCGCTCTCTCTACCAAAGCTTGCTCGAGCAAGGCCAAGACGTAATTTTACTCTACGGTGCCCAAAAGGCCTCCGACCTGGTGCTCAAAGAGGAAATTGACACCCTTTCTGGCCGAGCCTTTTTTATTCTTTCCAAAGAACAGCTACCCGGCTACTTGCACGGGCGCATCGATCTGGAAAAAGTCAAAAAAGTCGCCCCCGACTACCAAGAACGCGACATCTACATCTGCGGCCCGGTGCCCATGATTAACTCCCTTTCCTCCAGCCTGCTCTCTGCCGGACTATCTCAGAGCCAAATTCACCACGAAAAGTTCTCTTACTAAATCCCTAGAGATATCCCTAGAGATTTAATTTAGTGCTATACTGCAAGCAACTATAATATGCAGAAAATCAAGCAAACCTTCTCTGCTTCTCACGAAATTCCCATCATTGTATCCATTATTCTCATCGTGGCCCTGGGCTTTTTCATTTATGAGTTCTTTCTTTTGCGCTCTCAGGTGGATCATTTGCAAAACGACCTTAGTCTCACCAAATCCACCCTGGAGCAAACCCAATCCAACCTCAGCCGCTCCGAACAAGAGTCTAGCGAGCTGGCCAACCGTCTTCAAGAAGAGAAAGATCGCAACGATGATTTTGAAAATCAAATCGATGAGCTAACTGGCACACTGGGAAATCTCGACAAGCTATCTAAATTAGACGAGGAGCTTTTGCAAAAGTATTCAAAGATTTATTTCCTCAATGAGCACTACACTCCACCCAGTCTGCGCACAATCAAAGCTAAGTATGTTTACGGCGAAGATGAGGAGCAAATTAGCTCCAGCGTATATCCTTATCTAGATGATTTACTGGATGACGCCAAGGGCGACGACATTAATTTAGAAATAATTTCCGCCTATCGTTCTTTCGGTGAACAGGCTTCACTGAAAGCTGGCTATACCGTCACTTACGGCTCTGGGGCAAATACTTTTTCCGCTGATCAGGGTTATTCCGAGCACCAACTAGGCACAACAGTTGATTTCACCACCAAAGAGTTAGCAACTAGGTATTCTAGCTTCGATCAAACAGAGGCTTATAAATGGCTACTAGACAACGCCTATAAATACGGTTTCGTCCTCTCTTATCCAAAAGGAAACTCATACTATATCTTTGAGCCTTGGCACTGGCGCTTTGTCGGAAAAGATTTGGCTCGCTATCTCGATCGCAACAATTTCAACTTCTACGATGTTGACCAACGCAAGATAGATGAATATCTAATTGAGATATTTGATTAAGAACGCAGCGCAACACCCCAAGCGAGGGCGCGCGCATGAACTTTCTTATAGGGAAGTCCCTGGAAAACTACCTCCCTACACCCCGCAACCTCCTCCGTTGCTGTAGCCTTCTTGGCCCTCTAAGGCCTGCACCACCGCCTGATAACCGCTCCCGCTGGAGTAATTGGCGGAAAGAATCACTTTTGGATCAACGGACTGCCAGTCTTGACCATTTAAGGCAAAGTAGTCGGCAATGGCCTGGTAGGTGCCGGGGAACCACAAAGAGTTCACTTTTAACGCCACCTCATACATCTGCTCTTCGCTCGCACCCTCCTTAGCCATCAACTGTAATAGGCCCAGCATGGCCATTCCATGGTTGCAGTCTGGAAAGTAAGTAGAGTTGCCACAACAAGGGCGAAAGATATTCTTCGCCACCTCTTCCACCAAAGCTTCTTCTTCCTCCCCCAACTCCACCAAAGCGTGCTGGCTATAGTGGTCCATGGCTGGGCCCCTAGCCAAAGTCCAGCCTCCGGTAGAGGCCATGGAACCGGTCATCTGCGGATCTCCTCGCATCGGCCCCTCTTCCAGTGCCGCGCTTTTATTCGCTAAGCCAAAAGCCCAAAGTAAGTTTAGTAGATAGGCGGAGTTATCCGCTCTCATCACCAAACCCTTCTCGCCCACATCGGTCAAAAGCTCCTTTTCCGCCTGGCTTAAACCGCCCCGCTGGGCGTATAGCTGTTCTAGCTTCTCTACATCAATCACCCCCGTCTCTACCAATCGCTCACCAATATCAGCCCAGCGAATCGGCAGCACCACTGATTCCGGGGCCGTGTAGCTGGAAGCGACAGCTTGCTTTTCTATACTCTTCTCTTCCCCTCCTCTAAGGGGTAGCCGACCGTCTAACCAACCCACCAAGGCTACAAGCACCAACAAGGGAATTACAATATTGTTTATTTTTTCTTTACTCATATTTTTGATTACCAATTTTTACAACACTCCACCACCCGCTCAAAGATCTTTTTCATCCCCGGGCTCTCTCGCCAAACAAAGATTAGCCCCGCCAAGCCCCACAAAAGAGCCAGGATCAGCCACAACCACCAATCCAGAGCCCATTGCGGTCTCAGCAATAGCGCAAACAGCGCTAGCGCGCTAAGGAAAAAAGGCAGTTTAAAAACCTGCCACTTTTTCTCCAGCTTACTGCTCAGCCAGTACATTCCTCCGCTGGCGCTAGCGCCCAGCAACAAAGCCAGGAGCAGCGGGTCTACCCCTTCTAAGCCCAGCCAAAACCAAAGCAAACCCGCCACCCAAGCCCCGCTTACCCCAAAACACAAAGCACACAGTCTTCTCAGACCCAACTGCCTCAGCACTAAGCCAAGCAGGAAGAGGGCGCTCACCACTCCAATCATTAACCCCAGCATACTAAAGGAATTGAATGAGTAGGCTAGTTAGCACCAATAGTCCCAAGCTAACGCTCAGAGACTGAAAGGGCCACCGCCTCCCCCTCCTTACCTTGCTAATCCCACGGCTAAGCCAGGGAGCGCCAAACAGTAACGCCGCACCAATCAAAACCCCCAAATAATACAAGTTAATGGTGTAGGTGTTGTGTAGTGGGCTTCCGTACTCACCTGCCAAATTCAGATAAAGCGGCCCGTACTCCTGCAGTAGAGGAGCTAGGGGTAAAGCCGTTAGCACAAAGATTAGTACCGTCAGCAGCCAAAACTGTCCCCGAAAGTACTGCTTCTTTACTTTCTTAGCTAGCCATAGGGCCAAAGCCAAGGAAAACGCTCCCAACAAGATGGCCACCACCAGGCTTTTCACCCCCAGCGAAGCTGCCAAGACAGCCAGAAATCCAGCTCCGACCGTGCACAGCGGACAGTGGGCCAGGGATAGCTTTGGTAAAGCCAACCCTAGGCCCAGTAGAGCCAAGAAAAAAGGTTTCTTTTTCATGGCTTAAAGACTCATAAACTCCGTGACCTGACCGTCCGCGCTAAAGGCGTAGATGGTGAAGGGCTCGGCCTTTGGTCCTGGCATTCCCGGACTGCCCGAAGGCATGCCGGGCAAAGCGATTCCGGCAATTTCCGGCTGCTCAGCCAGCAGCTTCACGATAGCCGCTTCCGGCATATGCCCCTCCACCACGTAGCCATCGATAATGGAGGTGTGGCAACTTTGTAGATCCAAAGGTATGCCAAACTGCTCCTTAATCGCCGTCATATCTGCTTCTTCTTGAATCGTCACGCTATAGTCGCTGGACTTTAGGTAGCTGGCGTAAGCACCGCAGCAACCACAAGTAGGGGACTTATACAACATCACCTGCATCTTTCCATCTTGTGCTCCCGCCACCTTATCCGGTTGGGTCTTCTCATCCACCGGAGCCGGTCCGGAAGCTAAAACACCGGCAACTATCAGCACCAGGGCGAAGACGCCCAGGGCGATAAATATTGTTTTATTTTTCATTTTATCTCTCAGATAACTTTCTAATTAACCAAGTGCTGGCTAAGATAGCCACCAATAACCAGGCCAGCAGATTCACTCGCACTAACCAGGTCCAAAAAGTAGCCGGGCCTTGATAAGCCCCAGCCATCATATTTGCTCCCGGGCCCATCCACCCTCCTCCTGCTGGCATGTCTTGAGCCGTCCCTATACCACCCATCATCATACCCATCATTCCACCATCTTGGTGGTGTTCCTCCATAAAGGAGCGCATTTGCTCCCACTCCTGATCTTCTAGCTCCTGCCCTGACATCATCTTTACCATCAAGGCGTAGTCAGCTTCACTATCTAAGTCGGTGGTAAAGCTTTCTCCGGTATGGGCCAGAGCCGCCACCGGTACTAACAGGCTGGCTAGTAAAAGCAAGCCTAATATTTTTCTTTGCATTGTATTTACTTAACTTAGTTTCTAACTCTCTCCCGGACCAGTTAAGTAAAATAGATTTGCGGTTTTAAAATCCCCTTGGCAAAAAGCTCTTCTAATAAAAGTTGAAAGCGAGGAAGGGCTAATCTTCTTCGCTGAGTCAAAAAATCCCAGTTTCTCATCCGATCCCGCCCCCCAACCCTAAATCCTGCCAGCGCCCAGGCCAAGAGCAGTAGGCTTAGCCCGGCCACAAAAAGTGCGTTTTTTAAAACTAAGTCATGGAAAATGCCCGCTCCGGAACAAAGCACCAAGCCCTGGGGCATAAAATCTCCGCCGCAGTGCTCGCTGGGCCGCAAATGCTCCGCGCAGGTCAAGCCGGCCAAAAGCAACACACTCACCAGAAAAATAACTAAAATTTTGTTCTTCTTTCTCATTACCTTAACTGCCATTTTAGCAGAGTTGCGTTAAAGGCGACAATCACCGTTGAAAGCGACATCAGCACTGCCCCCACGGCAGGGGAGAGCACCACTCCGGCAAAGGCCAAGACTCCCGCCGCCAAAGGAATAGCCAAGATATTGTAGCCACTGGCCCACCAAAGATTTTGCACCATCTTGGCGTAGGTTTTCTGCCCCAGTTTGATAACCAGAGCGATATCTTCTGGATCGTTCTTCGCCAAAATCACATCCGCCGTCTCAATCGCCACATCCGTTCCCGCGCCGATGGCCACCCCTAGATCGGCTTGAGCTAGAGCTGGCGCATCGTTAATCCCATCTCCCACCATAGCCACCTTCTTGCCCTGTTTTTGCAGTTCTTCAATCACCGCCGCCTTTTTCTCCGGCAAAACCTGGGCAAAGAACTTTTCTAGACCCAACTCCTTCGCCACCCTCTCCGCTACCTCATGAGAGTCCCCGGTAAGCATAATGGGTTCCAGGCCCAGGGCTTTGATTTTAGCCACAGCTTCTTTCGCCCCGGAGCGCACCCTATCCTCTAAAAAGAGACCACCTAAAACCTGACCTTCTTTGACTAGATAAGACCCACTTCTTCCTTTCTCTGCTCCATCTTTAGTTCTTGGGACCTCTATCCCTTTCTCCTCCAGCGCTCCCGGGCTGAGCAGCTGATACAGCACTCCTCCAATCTTTCCCTCTACTCCTTTTCCGGGCAGAGCCTTAAATGCTTCCACTTCTTTTTTCTCTTCTACTTTTGCCGCCGTAGCTTTCGCCAGGGGATGGGCGGAGTGAGCATCCAGTGAACCCGCCAAGGCTAAAACCTCCTGCTCCTCTAGCTGGGAAAAGCTCTTTACCGCTGCTAACACGAACTCTCCTTCCGTCAACGTCCCCGTCTTGTCCAAAACCACCGTATCTAGTTTCCTGGAATTTTCAAAAGCATTGCGGTCCCGAATTAATAAGCCTCGGCTGGCGGCAATAGAGGTAGAAAAGGAAACCACTAGGGGAATAGCCAAACCCAGAGCGTGTGGGCAGGCGATGACAATCACCGCGATAGTGCGCTGCAGGGCGTAAGCGCTGCTCTGATTGGAGAAAAACAGCCACGCCAACAAAGTAATCGCTCCGGCTCCCAGGGCCACAAAGGTCAGCCATCTGGCTGCCCGATTAGCTAAGTCCTGCGTTTTCGATTTTTGCTGCTGCGCCCGCTCCACCAAAGAGATCACCTGGGAAAGATAACTGTCTCTGCCCAACTTCCTTACCTCCACCACCAAGACCCCATCTAAATTAATTGACCCTCCCAAGACCTCTGATCCCTGGGTTTTATTAATTGGCTTACTCTCTCCACTCAGCAGAGCCTCATTTACTGATCCCTCTCCTTTAAACACCACTCCATCTACCGGAACCTTCTCTCCCGGCCGCACCTGCACCTTCTCTCCCACGCTCAGCTCCTCTAATCCAATCTCCTCCACTTTTCCATCTTCTCTCACCCTTCTCACCCTATCCGGCAAAAGCTTGCTTAGCTCTTGCAGGGCCTTAGAAGCGCCCAGCACCGAGCGCATTTCAATCCAGTGGCCCAAAAGCATAATTAAAATCAAAGTCACTAACTCCCAAAATAGATCCCGGCCATCAAAACCGAAGAAAACCGCCAGGCTGTAAACAAAGGCCACCGTGATAGCCACGCCAATCAAAGTCATCATTCCTGGGTTTTTGGCCTTCACCTCCACGTACAAGCCGCCCAAAAACGGCCAGCCGCCATAGAAGAAGATAAAGGTAGAAAAAAGCATCACTATCTCTCTAGCGCCCGCAAAGGTCAGAGAAAAATTGAAGAACTCTTGAATCATGGGCGAGAGCGCCAAGACTATCAAAGCCAAAGGAAGGCTTATCCAAAAGCGCCTTTTAAAGTCCGCCACCATCATTTCGTGGTGGCTCCTATGCCCTGTCTTTGTGCTGGTGCTGCAACAGTCCATTATTTTCCTCTTGATTTTCTTAGTACGCTTAAAATCTCTTCCGTGGCCTTTCTGCTTTGCCTGCCCCTCATCTGCTCAATCACGTGCGTGCTTAAGTGGTTTTCTAGAAGCTTGTCCTCCACCGCTGCCAAAGCGGAACGCACCGCCGAAGATTGGGTGATTACCTCAATACAATATTTATCCTCCTCCACCATTTTCTTTAATCCGCGCACCTGGCCCTCTACCCGCGCCAGCCGGTTGAGTAGATTTTTCTTAGTTTCTCTTTGCATAAAACAAATATACCCCTTGGGGGTATATTTGTAAAGGGGCAATGCCTCGAAGCACCGTCTTCACCGCCCGAGAACTGCCTTTAGCTCCTCTAAGAGTAGGGGAAACTCTTTGTAGCCATCTTCTTTGCAAAAATGGCCCGCGTTCTCCACCTGCACAATCTTGGCGTTTAACTCCTCAAACCTAGCCCTGTTCTTTTCCAGGGCTCTATAAGGATCATTGCCGGAAATGATTAGGGTGGCCTTTGGTAAAACTGAGCGCACCTTTTCTAAATTAAGCTTTGTCTCTATCCAAGGTCTGGCAACCTCTACCACCTTCTCTCCTTCTTCTTCTAAGCCCTCAAGGTCAAACCAGCCGGCTACAAAAACCGCTCCTCCAATAAACTGATTTTGTTTTTCCAGGTAGCGCAGAATCGCCTGGCAGCCCATACTGTGGCCAACGAAATAACTATCTTTATCCACCGGGCCAACTTTTTCTTTTAAATAGCGCACCCACTCTTCAATTTTTGGCTCTTTACTGTTGGGCATGTCCAGCACCACCACTTCGTAGTCTAGCTTCTCCAATTCTGCCCTAAGCCACGGATACCAATCCGTTGCCGCACCACCCTCCCAACGATGAACCACTATTATCCTCTTCATTTATATCCACTGCTTATCTTCTAAAAATTTGCGAACCTGTTGATAAATTTTTTCATGCCCGGCTGCGTTAGGATGCAAACCATCCTCAAACTCATCATTCTCTAGATTTTCCAAATCAAGACAATCTACTCCTTCGCTTTCACAGACAGAGCGCATTATATTGGTGTATTTTCTTAGGTTGGCGTTGCTTATGTAGTAAGGACCCCAATAAACTGGCAGGGTTTTGCTCTCGTCGCAGTTTTTTAAATCCAAAAAAACCATCTTATCCGTAATGGTTTTAGCTTTTGCGATGATCTCTCTTATATTCTTCTCAAACTTCTCTGCTGCGACCATGTAGTTGTCCGGCTTGCCATCAACATAGGTGGCATCGTTGCCCCCACTTTGGAAAATCAAAGCCTGTGCCTTTCTCGATCGCGCCTCCCTTTCAAAGCGCTCTAAAATAGCCTCTGTTGTTCCACCCGAGATACTTAAATTGTATATTTCGTTATCAATATCCTCCTCCCAAC